>ERZ1029878.34-NODE-34-length-51176-cov-19.910878_pt1 | contig 51176 bp, 71 predicted proteins | sample MGYA00519234_ERZ1029878 | MGnify/ENA primary metagenome ERZ1029878 (study PRJEB33666, sample SAMEA4610928) | skin metagenome | biome: Human-associated habitat; feature: Malodor aspect; material: skin | place: Philippines | collected 2015-08 ... | reverse complement strand
TGCTTCCAGAAAAAGTTCCTTGAGACGTGAGATAGTTTCATGTGACAACAACGATTACATGTGCGTGTCATACCGTCTCAGGAAGCCCCTACCTCAACGTAAGCGAAGCGGACGTAGGTATCGGGTAGTTCACGGATTAAAATCCTAGTTTCGCTGTACTAGGCACAAACCTATCCATAAGGGTATAGCAGAACGAAACCAGCAGCTGTGCTACCTTGAGCCCATTCTTTGCCTCGGTCTTCGTCCGTGTACTCCCTGAACGCCACATCATCAATGTCGTAAGGATCCTCGTCTGGGTCAGAAAAAGGCGGGTACAAAAGCACCTCGGTGCCAGGGCCAAAGGTTTTTTCTGCGTTTTGTAACTTGTCGATAAGGTCTACGATTTTCATTCTTATGCTCCTTGATTGCTTAGGATTATTTTAACTTAAAAATACCACGGTTTAACTCATTGTTGCAGGAAATTTGAAAAACAACCATACCTAGTGTACAATCATCCCTGTCGCTATAGCTCAGTTGGTTAGAGCGCTCCGCTCATACCGGAGAGGTCGCAGGTTCGAACCCTGCTAGCGATACAATTTTTCAGAGAAAAAGGTTCCCATGGATTCTAAGTTCATTCTTGATGCAATTCGTAAGAAATATCCGACTGCTGCGATTGTTCCCGAAATAACGATTACAGACCCTTATGTTCAGAACCAGGTGCCAGGGGAAAGGGTATACGGGCGTCGTATTGATGCTTTGATGTTTTCTAGTTTCCAGCGTACTGCTATTGAGATTAAAGTGTCGAAGCAGGATATGGCTCGTGAACACTGGCATAAATGGGACCCGTGGAGGCGTGTGACACATAGGTTTATTTATGCTGTTCCTGCTGGACTTGGTGATTTTCATGATTTTTCCGGCGATGGCGCCCTTTCAGGTCCTCATATGTACTCGGGTCTTTGGTGGGTGCATGAGGACGGTAAAATTGAGGTGCGTCGAAAGGCAAGGATTAATAAGTATCCTGATTTTTTGCCTCAGGATGTAGTTCAGCGTTTGGCATATAGGGCCGCGGGACAAAACGACCCTCTTTGATAATCCACAACAAAGACCCTCAGCAACCCATATCTAGTACACCGTGTCTAGTATACTTGCCTCCAAAACACAACAGAAAGACCTCCCATGAGCCAATACATTGATACTCAAACACAACTCCTCATCAACGACGCAAACGACGCAATAGAAGCTTTCTTCTCCCGCGACCCACTCACACAAAAACTCATCCCAATATTCAAAGACAACTTCCAAATGGCAATGGATGACCACATACCAGACATGCTCGAAAAATTAGAAAACGACAACCTCACAGACGAGCAAAAATGGCAACAAATCGAAGCAGAAACACCTATCTGGGGTATCGACTCACACGACGCGCTCGACTCAGGATTCATCAACGAAGAAGACGTAGACAATTTTATCGAACGATACGGGATCCCAGAAACATTCCTCAAGAAACACGGCTATTTCTACGCTATAGACCACGTGACCATCACATACTACGACGCTCTAATACGGAACCTGCTACATACGCGGCAGGCAGGAATCTCATCCACAGGACTCAAAGAGCTAGTAGCGGCAGTTGAAGATGACACTGAAATATCTTGGTGAAATATGTGCCTGTGCAGGCGATTTGACACTCAAAACAAAAAGAGTAATAATACTAACCGCAAACTTAATACAGCAAGGTAGCAACGCAAACTTCCACAAGGCACAAGCGCTTACACCGCCAAGGGGAAGAGAGAACCATCCTGGACCGCACAGGATCGCAAAGACTATGCGAATAAAGAAAGCTTGCAGAACTCGCGAACTGCTGAACTACGATTGGGAAACACCATGCACAAGCTCCAATCAGAAAAGGTTCAAAGCTACCTTCTCTTGTTTGCAATGCCCCATGGTGTAATGGCAACACTACGGTTTTTGGTACCGTCATTCTAGGTTCGAGTCCTGGTGGGGCAGCAAGGGCAAGACGACGGTCGAGCCCTGGGTATGACAGAATGAATCCGGCGTACGCGGCGGAGAGAATTGTGCATCCTGGCCTTAGCGGGCTACCGGCTTAGCGGCCAAGAGGGATGGCAGGGTGCGGTACTTAATTAGAGACCGCGTACAGCCCTTGGAGGTAAAAAGCAATCCTCCTACCCGCTTTAAACTTCATGCGGTGTAGCATGATTTTGCCGGGTTGTCCGAGTGGCCAAAGGAAACTGGCTGTAAACCAGTCAAGGCGAGAGCCTTTACGGGAGTTCAAATCTCTCACCCGGTACCATAAGTCTCTATGATAGTCTGGAAAGTTTTATGCCAAGAACTCCTTATTCAGGAAGAAAGTACACAAGAGAACAACTTCTAGACGCGTGGGAGAAATATACAAGCATCAATGATTGCATTACCAGACTCAATATGCGAGTAAGTGGTGCCGCGTATAAAAGCATATCTAAGATTCTTGCTTACGAGGGTCTCATCCCTGAACCTGTGTCAACAAAAACTTCTTATGATTCAACTTTAGTATACGACCAAAGACCAGCAAAATAGACCCATCCAACCCCTCATCTTTTCTTTGTCGAAACAGCAACGCGTCAACTGGGTTTGTCAGAAAATACATCATCAAGAATAATATCCTTGACAGTGAAACCTGCTCGGACTGTGGCATTACTTCTTGGCATGGAAAGCCTCTGTCTTTTCACCTCGATCACATTGACGGGGATAATAGAAACCATTCCCTTGAGAACTTGAGATTCTTATGTCCAAACTGTCACTCGTGTACCGAGACTTTTGGAAGATCGAAGACTTATGAGCAAGATAAACTAAAGAATCTATGTACAATTTGTAAGGTTGAGCCTATAACAAAGTATTCAAAAACAAAACAATGTTCCTCTTGTAAATGGATCCGAGAAATTGACCCTGGATTCATTCCTTCTTGGGGAGACTATCCTTTTTCAAAACATGAATTCGTGAAAATATGGAATGAAAACACATCAGTCGTAAAGGCAACAGAGATACTTTTCAAAGCACGGAGCACAAAGAGAATTTGGACAGTGAAAAACATAGGTCACTATCTAGACCTCTCTAATGAACACTTTCTTCTAAGACCAAAAAAGAGCAACACTTCTGAAGAGGAATTATCTAACCTAAAATCAAAGTATTTGGTGGAAAATAGCTCAATAGGAAATTCAAGATTGATCCGAATCTTAAAGGATTTCAATCTTCTGCCTTATGAATGCGAGTGTGAAATATCTGATTACTATAACAATAAAGAAATCGTTCTCCAACTTGAACACATTAACGGCATTAGAAACGACAATAGACTAGAAAATCTCAAGTTCTTATGCCCCAATTGCCATAGTTTAACTGAAACTTATGGAGCTAAGAATAAGACCGTCTTTGCGTCAGCATGCTCTATTGAAGGGTGTGAAAACTTAGCCAAGATGAATGCTGAAAATTTATGCGAGGAGCATTATCTAATTGCCCTTGAAACATGCGAGTGCGGGAATTGGAAATCAAAAAAGAAAGAAGTCTGTGGAGAATGTGGAGGGTACAGGAGTAGGGGAAAGGTTTCGAAAGACGGGAGGAAGACTGTGTCGTACTGTTGCGACTGTGGCATAGAAGTATCGAAAAAATCTTCTCGTTGTACGGATTGCAATAATGCATACGCATCTCGACACATCCCTAGTAAAGACGATCTTTTAACATTCTTAGCTGAAAGAAACGGAAAACTTTATAAAAGCGGTGAAAATTTTAATGTCACTGATAATACTGTTATAAAGTGGTTGAAAAAGTATGGCGTTCCTTATCATTCAGAGAATCTAAAATCTTTTCTCAAGGACTGGCAGGATTCATCTGCTACACACTGACAGAATTTGTAGTGAGCCTTAATTTACAGAATTCAATCAGCAACTCAAACCACTGCCAAATATTAGACGTGCCTGATTTTAGACACATTTTTCACATTCTTTGCTGTATGAGTTACAATGAAAGCATGTACTTACAAGAGTCATCGAACTCATCTGTCTGGCACTTGCCTGATGTTACTCGTGTTGAAGTTATTGGCAGTATGGGCCGTGGTTATGTGAACATTGGGGTGAAGGATGTTGAGGTACATGTGCAAGGTGGTGGTCGTACCTTGAAAGTTTTCCTCACCGATATGGATGCGGAAGGTAAAGGTGAGATTCGCAAAGAGATGTCCAACTGGGGTGGGCTCCCTAATACCGACATAAGTAGTGAATAATGAGAACTAGATCTGTGTGAGGCAAGGTATCTTTATTGCTCTTCGCTAAGGTGCCTGATAACTTCAATATAGAAATCATTGATAGCCATCCAAAACTTGTCATTGTCATCTGCAATCGACTCAATAGCACAGCTGATTTTTCTATCAGAAAGGTTTTGTATCTGATTATTCGTCTCTACATCCACGTCACCGTTATCGAAAATCACTTGAGTAATTTCTCTCACTGAATCAGCATCGATAGTTATAGAAAAATTCACGCTTGTCATTCTCCATTAAAATCTCATCATTGTTTCAACGAAATTAAAATCCTTGTCCACATAGATCGCGTCGTAGAGGTGCTCTGGGTAAGGGCTGGAATAGAACTCAAGGGGAATATAGTCCACGGTTCTATTCTTAAACACGCCTTCGTTAAAGTACCCTGCTTCTTCAAGGAGTGGGAACATTTCAACGATTTGGTCGATGATTTTTTGACGGAGTTCGGGGAATTTGTCTTCATCGTCCCCGCCTGCTGCGGCATAGTTCCCATCGAATTCTTCGATTCCAACACTGCCGTCTCGGGAAATGAAAACAGATTTGTAGAAAAGCTCAGGGTTGTCTTCTTGAACCACCTCATATAGGGAAATGTTCATGCCCGGTTCGGTTTCTATTTCTTTTTTGCCTACCTGTAGGAAATCTTCCATGGTTATAGTGTCCTTTCTAAACGATGTCTTCTTCTAAATGACCGTTCTCGTCCGCGATAAGGACAAGATCGAAATCAGAGTCGCTTTCACAATGTAGCACTGTTGAAGGGGAAAACATGCCACTAAGTTCGTATAATGCTGCGAGGTTTGATTCTGTGAGCCGTTCTTCTTCGTTTAACGCTACGACTATGAGTCCATCACCCGATAGGGCGATGTTTTCTTCGCTGAGGCACAAGTTGAGGCATCAACAGGCGTGTTATTTTTCAGAATGAGGTTGTATTCTTCTTCCCAAAGCCTTGCTACAGCCCTATTCAGGTCGCTTTCAGCAAGCGCCAGGTTTGATTTTTCAGTATCTATCCAGTATTTCGACATTTGTCCTTCTTCTTAACCTATATACTCGTCCCCTCAGTTCGGACCTAATGTCTAATTTCCTAATTCTCGAAGCTTGTGCTCGTTAACCATGTCCCGGATAACCTTGATGTCTTCTGATTCAATGTCCCTAAACTCATCGTTATCGCCAGAAATAGCGACAACCATGTCTCCATAGTAGATCAACCCGTCTGAAAACAACGCTTCTGTATTAAGGTTACGTTCCTTGAAAACTACAGAATCGTTCTCCCGCCCCAAAGTGGCCACATAAAATCCAGAAGCGTGCTCACGAACATCGTCATACTCAAACTTGATACCGTTGTCCCCGACCACTTCCCACACCATGGGGCCAAGTAACGTTGCTTCTTGCACCTTGTATTCGGATTCTGGGGTGATAACAAGAACTTTGGTCATGCGCTTTCCTTTCCATCTCATTATTGCGTGTTTCAGGACAAGGTTAGCACAAGCTTGTTCCTATATTCTAGATTTTTCCCTGACTAACTAGGTCTGCAATGCCGTCTAGCCGGACAACGACACGGTGAAAGAAATCATCAAAATCAACATCTCCATCTACAAACTCACCGAGCCAGCTATGGCTCATATCCTCTGGGTTAGTGATATAAATATATACAACTTCATCGACGATATTGTCAGTTACCTTTTCCATTTGCTTCCTTCTTTCCTTCTCTAAAACCCAGTTTCTAATACTATTAGTCCATTTTCGACAAATGTATCATTTGCGATGATATTATCGAAATCATGCAGTATACCGCTCAGTTACATGCTTGAAATATTTTCGTCCGCAACATAACCCAGCATCACTTGGTTTCCGCGTCCTTTGTAGCGAGAGAACTGATCTTCAGCGTCTTCGAGCTTCCCAAAGGGGAGAATTTTGTAATGTTCTGGGTCTGAAGTTGATGAAGAAACGAAATAGTATGGGGTGTGGAGTTTTTCACTGCCTATGTATTTAACAAGTTCCAGATCGTTTTCTTTATATGCCCCAGTGCGGATGATTCTTGCCATGTTATGTAAGACTTGTGCAATGTCTTCCTCGCCAAAGTTCCGCGTGCTCATCCGCATTGCTTGAGCTTGGATAGGCGAGGCTTCTTGTTCAAATTTGTCAAGCTGGTCGTAAGCGTCTTCAAACGAATCAAAAACTTCTGTAGCGATTTCCCCAGCATGGGGTTTGATGTATTGCGTTACAAAAATAGTCATAATGTCAGTATAGTATTGTGATGAGCCATTTCTACCTGTGCTTAAGAACAAGGTTTCTTTCTCAAAAGCGAAGGCTGTCTCTTGTTGCGAGGCATATACTCTAGATTTGTTGTACCTCTGTGAGGGATTTCGGTTGCGTAGCATCCATTATTTTGCGATAAGAACGATCAAACGCAATATATTGCAGCACCCGTGCTGACAGCGGTATTTCATCGTCACAACAAGGTGTGATATAGTTATTAACGCAGTGCCCCGTAGATCAACTGGCAGATCGCCCGACTCTGGATCGGGAGGCTGAAGGTTCGACCCCTTCCGGGGCAGCAATTTTAGTCGAACTGTTTCTGGTCAGCTTCATAGGCTTCAGCAAGACCACGATCTTGAAGCATACGGTCGAGTTCTTTCTCCATTCTATAAACGACGCTATCCATCGCGTGGTCGGCGACTCGTTCTGGGACGTATTCGATCTGGTTAGATCTAATGCAATTGACACTCTACTGGAAGAAAGATAGACCGAGCTATTCCTCGATGAGCACAGGGATTTTGGTCCCTTTCACAATCACGACATCGGGGAGGTAGTCGCGATCAACCGAAACAGCAATCCTATTCCCTGCTGGTTCCACAGCACTGACATCAACCCACTCAGTATCAAAGTCGAGCAGTGCTTCTTCATCGATATAGCCTATGGCACGTCGCACAGCATCGCTAAGATCCACCCGCATGCCTGCCTCTAGATCCTCAACCAAAACATATTTCATATCGTCTGACATGATTTCTCCTTTTCTTTTGTTATGCCCAATAATAGCGCGCATAATATGTACGGAACGAAGCCTGATCACCCGATTTGACACGAACAATCCTCACATGTAACATACACACCATGTTCGCTTCCACAAGCGAATGGAGACGTGGCAGAGCGGACGATTGCACTGGTCTTGAAAACCAGCGAGGGTCACACCTCCGAGGGTTCGAATCCCTCCGTCTCCGCAACTGTGGGTTTCGAAGAATCTCGTGTGATTGTTCGAATGACCCCCCATAAACTCACCACTCACCTCCCCTCTGGTGACACACCAATTCGTGACTAAACAAGCCTATACAGTTTCGACCTCAATTTCAGGAAGCATTCCCTGGGTTGAGAAAACTAATACCACTTTGCAAGGAAGCATCCCTAAAACAATTTCCTTCACGGTATAATCGCGCCAAGAACTTCCATGGATTAAAAAGCTAGCGACAATTTCATTATCTGCATTCGCGTCAAAAGAGAGATACGTTTTCTTTCCTGGTGCAATCTCGCCCCCTATGGAGTTATGGTTTTCTGGAATTTTAAAAGCAAAATCATCAGGAAACATTTCGTGACAATCAAGACGTTCCAAAATCCCCTCTAGTTCTATCTCTTGAACATCCTGTTTAGTTTCGAAAACAATTTCTACCGCATTATTCAACACTGAAACGTGCTCATCCACCCATGCATCTGCCTCATCGCTCTCGCATGAAAAATAATACTCATCCACAATCCCGCGAAGCCACGCATAATCGTACCCATGCTCATCTTTCGGTGGATCTATTTCTTGCTTTTCCACCCAAGCCGCAAAATGTGGAATATTGTCGACATGGATCTCAAACAAATCGCCCCAGAACCACATGAACCCCTCGGCAATATGGACTTCCCCTGTCTCATCTTGAAAGTAGAAATATTGTTCCGTCATGGACTGTGTTCCCATGCAGAGTTCACAAGTTCCAGTAGTGACTTCTTCTTTTTCAGACACCGCGTAGTCTATGATTTTGTATCGCATGTTCTCTCCTTTTGTCTCAAATGTCGATAGTAGCTTGCTAGATAGCACTCGCGCAACAAGATTCACTATTTGAATGAGACAATTAGTACGCGTACACTAGTTTCCATGAGACTCACGCTTATTGACTACAGAACGCATACTGAGGAAAATATCTCCTTTGGGACATGCGACCTTTGCATGTACACAGCAATCGCAGAGGAGCAGTACTTCTACTTTCAAGACGAAGCAGGGGCAGTACACACAGTCCCTGGTTTCGAATGGGATTGGGGGATGCTTATCGATATCGAAATAGGTAACATTCCTCATTTCGCTGGGTGGGTTTCAAACCAGGAATTTGATTGTCCAGACTATACATTTGAGTGGTTAAAAGAAACTGTTGACCGGTACAATTTGTCATTAGATACTGAGCAGTTCTCGCTGTGGCTAGATTCATGCGTAAGTGTCGAAGGAGACGAAATTCATCTTGATTTTGCAGAAGAAAAAAGTGTCGAGGGGTGGATGTTCAAAAAGCTAATTAACGATTCTTGTTCTAAGGAAAATCCTTGCCTCATAGATTCTATCACAATTGAAAATGGGGATTCTTCCCAACAAATCGAGTTACCCGCAAACCAGAACATAAGTGTGCATAATCTTTCAGTACGATGCGTCCGAAATGTCCTAGAAATCTCACCCCCTGACCAGTCCAAAACCAGACCAAAACAATGGCTAAAGTTCGACCTACCATGTCACCTGTCAATTAAATTCAAAAACAAAACAACCCTCTCCCACTGAAACACAAACACAAAACATGATCTTCAAAATCAACCCAGAAACAGAATCCATACAACAATACCTAGACACAAGAAACACAATCCTCACACACCCAGACATCGGATGGCAACGACACAACGCGCCCACGACATGTCTCTATAACATATTTCCCCAATACCAACTTGTCACAGCGAACACAATCACGACACGCACAGGAAAACCACTCCCTGGTTTCGTGCACACAGCCCTATTCTTTGACACCTCAACTAAAACATATGCCGTTGGACACACCTCGAACAGAAACACATGGAACCCGAATCCAGTACCATGGGACAGAGACACAACAATGCTTGCCCCCGGACTTTCCTCGATGAACAGCGTCCTCCGAACTCTCCAACAAGCCCACGTCCCGCTAGACATTTCAGGAATCCACCCGCCACCTGATACACTCATAGATAATATAGCTCATCTGATACAGCATCAGGAAACATATCTCCCATTCCCGAAGGAGCCCTTTAAGATTATGCATGAACTTACGCAGCAGGAAAAAGAACAAAACCTAGGATGGTCATTTTCAACCCTAAAACAAGGGTCAATGTACCATTGCAACCCAGAATGGGAAGCTGTGGCAGGGTTGTGGGACAAAGAAGATCCCTTTGGCCCTGTTGTTGCGGTGTTTTACGACTCGAACTCTGGAAAATATCACGTAGCATCCTGCGATCAGTCCTCTGCATGGCAATCTGAAATAGGAATGTGGCAACCCTCTAATACATTTTACGCAGGATCATCCGATGACCCTTACGTAATTATTGGATTAGTGAAAAATGTTCTCTCACAAACGGATAAGTACGCTAACTTCTACGCGTCGGATGTTATTTCGTTGGTCACTACTCTTCTAGAGGAGGCAGTATGATGGAACAGTTGTATGCATGGAATGTGGAAGATAGAAACAGTCTTGCGTGGCACTACCGCGACAAGCGAATTGTAGGAGGGTTTTCTACAAAAAGTGGTATCGGGTACAAAGGATGGTCGCATGTTGTAGTGCTCTACGATACAGTTTCCGATCAGTATCTTCCTGTGAGAACAAAAGGAGGAGTTAATGAAACTCCGTGGCATGAGAACACTATTTCATATGGGGAAGTGTTCAGCGCCGGTCACGAAGCGTTTGATCATGTTTATCGTCTAATTGAAAATGATCCGTTCCATTATGACCCGGTTCAGGTTATTGCTTGTTTAGAAAGCATTGCAGACGCTTTTAGGGGTTGAAAATTCCCCGTGTTTCGATAGGCATGAAGAATGTCTGTCTTACCAAAACTCGGGGATAATCGTTTCGAAATGCTAGCTTAAATATCGTCTCTCCATTCCATATCAGCAATCAATTTAACAACATCTTCATTGTCTCCATAGCCCGACGCGATCATTGAAATATTATTTTCATCATCAGCGTAATCAATCTCATAAGAAACCTCGACCGTGCCATCAGGGAATGTAGCTTCTACAATATAAATATCTCCCCAGACGTAGTTTGCCAAGAGGCGTGTCGAGTACTCGTCATCCTCTTCCGACTGGTTACTATCAGCAGGGAAATAGGCAAACATCTTATCGCCCTGTGAGTAGCCTACAGAGGAATATCTACGCGGCTTCGGTTCTTGTGGTTTCTCTACATCGTCTTCTGCCGCATCTTCTTCCGTGTCGTAATCCTCAAACTCCTCCCATTCCTTGTAGAGGTTGTAGAGGTCTTCGTCCCCCAGGAGAAAATCTTCCTGATATCTTCCCCACACCCCTACTGCGATGTCTTTGTCGTCTTTGGTAAGAAGCCTGTATTCTCCAGGTTCTGGTCTTATAGGGTCTTCTGCTAGGCCGAATTCGACATGGGTGCCGTCATCGAGGTCGTAGGTTGCTGTTGCGGATGAAGAGTAGCGGTCGAATATTCCCATGGTGTTTTCCTTTCTGGTACGTGTTGTATCTATTGTACATGTTTGTGTGTATGTGGGTCTGCGGAATCTAACAATAGATACTTTCGTTATATTCTCTGCCTTCTAGGAGGAAGAGACTTTTTCCCATGTCCTGTCGATTATTTCTTGGGCCTGTTTAATCGAATCGAATTCAAGAGGATCATACACAATTGCATATCCAAGGCCGAGCTCCACGTGGGTCAGTGCCGCTGCGAAATTCGATGCCATATCGGAGGGACAGTTTTCTGTGTCTAAAAGAAGAATTGGGTATTTTTCTCCGAGCACAATTTCTCTTCCTAGTCGTATGGGTGTGACGGCGGTTCCTGCTGGGTACTCTTTGATCGTCGGGTGTTCTTTCATTTTTTGCTTTCTTGTAGTTCTATTTCGCATGCTAGAAGGGAGAAGCATGCTCTACGGGAATACTATACCAGGGCTACTGGTTAACAACGATGATCAGCGCCCGAACTTCGAATCGGAATATTTCTCAACAAAAATCTGCTTAAAACACGGTCGAACAGATATACTGGCTCAAAACAACAACGAAAAGAGATCAAATGTCTGTAGAAGAACTTATTGATTGGTTGCAAGCACAAATCGACAACGGTAACGTACGCGACAATGACGAAGTGCGAATCGGTCTTATCCAAGGGCATTCAGATCTCTCGTACAATATTGAAGAAATCGACATTGATGCGAATGGTGTTTTGCATATCCTCACGGGAAACGAACAGGAATACTATTCCCATGACGATGGCGAATAATTCGTCTCTACTGTGCCTTGTGGTATCGTAAAATGCAGCCACAGTCCGGTAGGAAAGTATCAGCAAACGTCTAAGGAAATGGAATATTGCACATGAATCGCAACGCAGAAACCATAGGTTATGTGACACACAGAAACACTTCTTTCCGCATAATCAGGCAAGGGCAGGAAGAAATAGATGCACTGTCCTTGCGCGTTGGGGACACGCACATAGCAGAACTTCCTCTTTCCGACGGAGACGTGTCGGACGAAACACTTGTTAAAGATATTCGTGACCGAATCCAAAATGGAGACTATGATTCAATGTGTGAATCCCTAAACCTATTTAATCAGGACAATGATGAAAACATTGAGTCTGAACTCATCTATACAGTTGAACACGAAGGCTTCACGTACACTGTGTACTGGCCCACACCGAGTCCTTATCCTGAAAAATGGGTATATGTTGAGGCCGATGGGGAGTGGATCGCGGACGTCGGTATTGAGGACGATGTGTACTCAAAGTCGGGAGTTATAGCCAGTATTGAAGACGAGATTCTAAGCGGGGGATTAGACGAATCCGCAAGGTACACCTGGAAAAAGTAGAGTCTAGAATGGGGAGAAGTTTCCCGGTGACAGTCTTCTTCCCTTAGTTAGGCTTCTCCATGTGGAATTTCAGATCTGACAAAGCGTCCAAGAGAACCCGATCATGCGGATCTGAAATGTTATCAATGTTACCGAATTCGTCGGTGAGGTCTTTAACTTCTTGGTCCAGTTCCTCAATCACTTGCTTATAGCATTTCAGCTCGATGTCAGCAGGGTTTTCTCTAAATTCTTCTTCAAATTCCCAATACATGTTCTGCATAATAAGAGCTTTGCGTTCCTCCGCAGCTACCTGGTGTGCAACATCTGGGATTCCGTGTTCTTCGGCTGACATTTCCGAGATTCTATTTATTTCCGCTTCGATGCGGAACATGAACGTTTCGTAGGGAAGTATTTTGTTAGACATTTGTTTTCCTTTTCTATGGCACTAGAAGTTGCTCGCAGAAACTTAGATTCGATCACAGGAAGTGATACTATCAGAATACAGAAAAGAGAAAGGTATTTCAATGTCGTACGAATATGCACTGCCCTATGTCCATGTTGCTGAGTTTGATAACTCTAAAATATCTGTCACATTTCAAGTTGGCAGTCACACTTTTGAAGAAGTGTCTTTTGACCGGGAAGGGTGGGAGAATCTTGCCAGCAAATACGAGGTGAACGAGGATAGGTTTGATCCTGAAAACCTTCGGGCTCTTACAATTATTTATTATGAATCTGAAGATGGGACTACCCATCATTCGAAGGTGCTTAGGATTCCTCCTAAACATTTGGCGGAGTTTGAGCGTCTTGTGCGCGAAGTTAAGTTTGAAAGCATCGTTAACTAAAAGGATTGGAGAAATTTATTATGGGTATTTCTGATGTGGTTTTGAATCATTTGAATAATTTTGAGGACGGTATTTCAGGTTGGGAGGTTCTGGAAGATGTTCACGTTGAGCATGGCTGTGCAACCAAGTCGTGGTCAAACACTATTGAAGGCACTCGTGTCATAAGAATCGTATCTGTTGATATCGATGATGTGTCAACACTTGTAGAGTACTCGTCACAGTATTCAGAGATTGAGTCGCAGATCATTCCCGAGACCGCTCCGTATTTCACCCTTACGTCTAAAGGTGCTGAGCATCCTGCGTTTGAGATTGAACAGGACTCTGGTCGTACACCAGAAGTGAGATACAAAGTTGATAAGTCCGATGTCCATGAGTTTCAGGTCATGGAGTTACCGTGGATTTCGTATGTGGTGAGCACTGTTTTTGACAGGTTTGAGCCTGTTGATTGGTAGTACTCCCCATAAAAGATATTGATGATTCGCTGTTTCTCACGTCAGAGCAGGAAGAGAGATTTAAGTATCTAAGAGGGGGGGGAGGTAGTTAGAAAATCTAAAACTGGGCACGAATACATATATGCAGAAGGTTGGCTTCGTTTTCTTAACGAAATAGAGACAGAGCGGATTCAAGATTTTCCTGATGTTTGGACTCGATTTAGGGTACACATGTAAGGGTGAAAAAGCTAGAAAACACTGCAAAAGGAACAGCAAAATTACGAGTAATTATTCAAATGGGTACACAGAAGAGTGTTGGAGACTGGGTTTAATGGGTTGCGATGGAGTCTTTTATTGGAAGCGTTTAGCGGGTCTATCCCTGATTAGTTAATTTCCATGCAGTATTTAAGTTCTTTAAGTGCATTGAGAAAAGCCCTGTCATAAGGGTCTTTAACATTATCGACGTTACCGAATTCGGCGGTGAGACGATCAATTTCTTTGTCGAATTGGTCAAGGACTTCCTTGTAGCAACGTGCTTCAATGTTGTCGGGGTTCTCGTCGTGCATTTTTTGAAAATCACTGTATGCTGCATAGACAATGTTCCCTGTTCTGGACTTGGCACCGACGCTGTATGCAACATCAGGGATTCCCCGCTCTTCGGCTTCCATTTCTGCAATATCGTCGAGGTATTCTTCAATATTTTTCATGAACGTTTCGTAGGGATGAAGATTTTCCATGTGGAAGTTCCTTTTCAATATGTAGCATTTCTTGTATGGAAGTATACGTGATTTGTTGCTACGATACAAAGGCATGGCGTTTTATCTGAAAGGTTGTCGTTATGTCGTATAATTTTGATTTGCCCTATGTCCGCCTAGATGAGTTCGATAAGGAAAAGATAGCTATCACTTTCCAAAAAGGTGAGAATGACTATCAAGTTCTGTCTTTTGATCGGGATCAGTGAGAGAAGCTTCCTGATAACTATGTAGTAGAAGATGATAGGTTTGATCCTGGCAATCTTCGTGCTCTCACTATTGTTTATTATGAGTCTGAGGATGGTACAAGCACGTACTCGCAAACGCTTCGTATTCCCCCTGCTTGTGTAGATGAGTTTGAGCGTCTTGTTCGCGAGGTCGAATTCGACAGTATTATTGGTTAAGATTGGAGAAGTTTGTTATGAGTATTCCTGAGAAGATTTTGCAGCACCTAGACGGGTTTGATGACAGTATTCCTGGCTGGGAAGCCGCAGAAGATGCCCGCATTGATAACGGTTATGCGACTAAGTCATGGTCGAACACTATTGAAGGCACTCGTGTGTTTAGAGATGTTCGTGTTGATGTCGAGGATATGTCAACAAGCGTTGCTTATTGCTCGCAGTACTCGGAAATCGAGACAAGGATTTTCCCTGGAGAGGATCCGTTTTTCATTCTTACTTCTAAGGGAATGGAGCATCCTGCATTCGAGATTATTCAAGATGAAGGTTATTGGCCTGTGGTTGGTTGTAGGGTTGATGAGCCAGATGTGCACGAGTTTCAGATGATGGAGTTGCCGTGGATTTCTCGTGTGGTGAAGGCTGTTTTTGAGAGGTTTTCGTTTTCGAATTAACGAGGGAGTGCTAAGCACCCAGCGCGTTAATTCGTACTGGGTGCTTTGTTGTTAGTTAATATATTCAGCGAATGCTGCGTCTACGGCTTCTTGTTCTGCTCTCATGAGGTTTGCTCTGGTGAGGGGGACAGGTTCGTAGAGAAGCTCCCAACCGAGTTCGCTAAGGAGTTTGTCGTCCTTTTTGCCGTTACAATCGGTGCATGCTGTGATGACATTGTCCCAGGTTTCTGCCCCTCCGAGGCATTTGGGGACAATGTGGTCGATGGTGTTGCCCCATTCGCCGCAGTAGGCACAGGTCCAGTTGTCGCGTTCGTGGATGAGTGTTTTTGGCAATGCGTGGTTGGGGTTGCGTCTCTCGATTGCGTCGTATTGGAATGTGTTGTCGTTGACGTAGTTTGTGAGCATGATGATTTCTGGCATCATGATTTCGACGCTGGGGGAGCGGACGGCGGTTTCTGTGTCTTTGATGGAGATGGCTTTTCCTGAAAAGATGAGGCAGATGGCACGGTCCCAGGTGATGGTTGCCATGACTTGTGCGGTTGTGTTGCAGAGGATTACTCTGTTTTTCTTGCTCATTTGGTGTTCCTTTTCAGGCTGTTTTCTATTTATTATGGTTCGAGGGTTGTTGTTTTGCAAGTGTGCTGGTTAGGGGCAACTGTTTCATATTATGAAAGAGTTCGATGCGGGCTCATCCGCAGCAGCAGGTTGACATCTCTGCAAAAAGATGTATTCTCTATGGAGAAATAAGGAGACCAATGAAACAACATACAACCACCACAATTATTGCCTGCCTATTCGCAATGCTCACCATCATCACCCCTACCGCCAACGCCGCAACAGGAAACATGGTATCATTCGGCGATTCCTTCGTCGCAAACCCAAAAATCAAAGGCGACACTTCCCACATGGAATACACCGAAGGATGCATCCAATCGCCCGACAACTGGCCACGTCTTGTCTCAAGAAAGACAGGAATACCAGTCAGCGACTACTCCTGCAACGGACGAACATCCCGAACCATGATCGAAAGAATCCACCAAGCAATCGCATCAGGCGCACTCAATCCAACGACAAAAATTGTCACAATTTCAGTCGGCGGAAATAACTACTGGAAACCAGGCCTGCAAGACGGTGTCAACATTTTCAACTACAACGAAATAACACAGAATTACCTCAAAGACATTGAAACAGCCGCACACCTCATTCGAACAGCTGCCCCAAATGCCAAAATCATCATGCCAGGCATGCTTTCCATATCAAAGCCCGATGGACTCAACGGTGTATGCTTCGTTGCTCTTAGAAACCAAAACCCCATCGCACAACAACTTAACTTACCCGAATTCCACCTCGGGCTTCCGATGCCATTTGTACAAAACATGGAACAAAACCTCAAATACAATCAGTGGGAAGCGTCGAAGCGCATTGGTGCGGAGTTTATCGACATCAAAGAAATGACAAAGTACAACAACACATGCGCTAGAGGAAATGCCAGATTCGTATCCTCCTACCTTGACGATGTCACATTGGAATACAATATGATTTTCCACCCCTCCCGTGCAGGTTCAGAATTTATTGCTTCTAAGGTCGCAGAACGAATCTAACAAAAACTCCCTCTCCTGATTCTAGGAAAGGGAGTCTTTTGGATCATAGAGATTTTAAGGGATCAGGAAACACCATCAAACGATAGTGGCTTCCTGTGGCCAGATTTTGAAACTGTACGCTCCTCTTTAGCCTTCCTCAATTGCCTACGAACCTTGCTGATGACACTATCAATCGCACCTTCGAAAGAAGATGACCTAGCTGTCGCGTTGTATGAGTCTCCAGTTCCAGAAATCGAAATATCGATTTTATGACTGTCTCCACCACGAGACGGATTTTCGCTTTCAGTGAGAATGATCTCCACCTCCTGAATACTAGGGCCCAGCTTAATAGCAGAAAGCACCTTTTTCTCAAGTATCTCCTTGAAGTCGTCCGAAACTTCCTCACTGGATCGGTTCGTGTACTTAATATCAGCCATGATACGACCTCTTTTCTAACTAGTTTAGGGTTCCTACTGTTGACTGAATTTGTTACTATTTTATAGTAGATGATATGATATTGTGTGAGTATTCTGTTTGAAGGGAGACGCATCTTATGAGTAACGATTTCAACTATAAAAGTTTCTCCGTATTTCCTTTCAAGGTTACTGATGCTCAAGACACGCGTGAACTACCAGTAGACGAAGTCTTAGAAGACGTTTTACATGATGTGAAGATGATCACGAGAAACGCTGGATGGGAAGTGTACAGCAACGAAAACCTACCTGAACTTGTCGCAGAACACTCAGGTATCATCGCTCACGTTGCAGGAATGCGGATAGGTCTTCACCTTCCAGAAGAATATCTGCAAGACTATCGAGTTGGTAAATCCCGTTACAACAGGATGTTCCGTGACAGAGTTGTACGAGAAATACGAAGCTTCAATGAGAGAAAAGCAGTCGTAGATGACACATCGGAAAAATACGTGTCTCAAGGATGGAAAAGAACAGCGGATGTCACTATCCCCGAGATACGTGAACTGAAAATGTCGCTATCTGCCACAGATACACAGTTCGCGAAAATCGCAAATAACCCTTTCGATGACGGATTTATTAAGCTTAAACACGTTATCCGGGGAAACTGGTATCACGTGTATTTCCCGTTTGACACGCAAAGGTTTTCAGATGCCACAAAAATCACGCTACCTGATATCGAAGTAGATGAAAAAGGTCGCGTTGTGTACCGTTTTACAGCAGCGTATGAGTATCACTTCACACAATTTTCGTCACAATATGTTGTAGGTATTGATGTTGGGATAGCGTATTACGCTACTGTCGTTGTGTGGGATGTTGAAACGCAACAGATTGTACATGCAAGCAATTTGTCTCGACGCGTGCATGCTTTAACGAACAGTTTACGTGCATGCGAAGCACAGAAAAACAGGTTGTACTGTTTGAATAGGTTTGAAGAGTCAGTGTTGCACAGAAAAGCAGCTATCGGCAAAAAGGAAGAACTTGCTATTATTGCGGCTCAAGAAGTCGCTGAGATTGCCTATATTTGGGATAACGCTGTTGTTGTTGCGGAAGACCTTTCCTGGATTGAAAACACAATGCAGTCAGGTAGGTGGAATCGTGGCAGATTTATGAAATGGTTGCAACATTATGTTGAGCTAAACGGGTCTCGTGTTATTAAGGTTTCTCCTCGAAACACGTCTCAGCAGTGTCACAAATGTGATGGGAAGGTGTCTCACAATAGTAAATGTCGTGTTGCGTACTGTGCTTCGTGTAATGAGTGTTTCGATAGGGATGTCAACGCTGCTGCCAACGTTGCTCGCAGAGGCGTGAAAACTGTTGAGAAAATGAGAAAGACTCGTGCGAAAGCGAAACGTGTCACGAATAGACAGGTAAGACGGAGCCCGAAGACACACAACAGTCTTCGCTATCCAGGCAGAGATAGAACGAAACATACTGCAACCCCGAAACAAGTAAAAAGGAGAAAACATGCCCCTGTTTCAGTAGAAGTCACGGAGGAGGTGATAATTAACAATATGTGTTCACTTACCCGCAGCGATGACGGAAGCGTAGTAAGTGATGAAACCAATACGGGTTTTCAGGACTCTGAAAAAGCAACACGAAACGTTACAAACTCTCATACGTCTTATAAGGGTTTGTTAACATAAGTTTCTACGCTACAACCCCTATTGTACACGAGCTAAAATTTCATGGCCTCCCATCTCAACAATAGTCACCAATGGAAACACCACATGCTAGAATAATTGTGAACTATACAGAAAGGAAACCCATGACCGCACTCACTGCAACCGTAGGTACCACTCCTGAGGGGAACCCTGTTGAAATCAAAATTGACCAAACACATCTTGCACATGGAATTATCTTCGGAAGAACAGGGGCAGGAAAAAGCGTAGCCTTAAACACTTTCCTCGCGGGGCTGAGTGAGAAACACACTCCTGAAGAAGTCCAAATCGTCTACCTCGCTGGAAGATACCCTACAGCAAGCATCAAAGCTCTCCCCCTTACTACACGTGTCTTTAATTTAGAAGATGACAGGCAGAAAGCGGCTGAATATCTCCAAAACATATTCAGGGAAAGAATGGCTTCTCCCACTGACGATGCACCCTCAATTATTGTCGTCGTTGAAGATCCCACTCCCGACCTAAACGACGTACTAAGAGACATCACAAGCTTGGGAAGGTCTCTAGGAGTACACCTCATCCTTGTGACTCAAAGCACATACCCAAATTCACTTGCACATGATGTCGCTCTCCTCTTCGGATGGGCACTTGCATTTGAAGAACCTAAACACCACTCTCTTGAATGGGTTACTGAAAAAATCGATGACATTCCAAAAGAACTAGGTGTGGCTATACTCTCCACAAAAGACTCTTCCACAATCGTGCACGTCTCTAATGTCGAATAGTGGCAAAAAATAACAGAACCAAGACCTTTTTGGAACACCCCTTATGTCCCCTCGACAACGACGAACAAATATAACGCAAGAGCAAGTAGCACAAAAAGAAAAAGAATCCAACAATAAAAAACGTGTACTTGCAACCGCGACTGTAACTATCGTAGCTATGATTTTGACCATTATTGCTGTTGTTGTCGGTGCTAAAACATTTCTTAACGCGGCTCAGTCCTCAAGTACGGTAGAGCTAGATACCCGTGTCAATGAAGAATTTGTCCAAGATTCCCCGAACCAGAAACAAACTGGGCCTCAAAAAGGGCCTGCGGATGGCGCCACTGATTACCTCCTTGTTGGTGCGGACTCCCGTGTCGATATGCAGGGAAATCCGCTTTCCGAAGAGCAACAACGAGTCTTGCGAACTGGTGACGTAGACACGACAAACACTGATGTGATCATGGTGATGCGGGTGGCGAATAACGGAAACAAAGTGTCGGTTATTTCCATACCAAGGGACACATACGTTTCTGACAGAGAGTTCGGGAACACAAAAATAAACGCTGTATATGGTATGCATCAAGGAAAGTACAAGGATTCCCAAGCATCTTTGAGCTCCGAGGTGGAAAAAGCTGCGGCGGACGAGGGGAGAAAAGCTTTGGCTGAAGTTGTAGGTAGTCTTGCTGGTGTGACTATTGACCATTACATTGAGATCGGACTGTACGGTTTTGCAAGCTTCACAGACGCAGTGGGCGGTGTGGAAGTGTGTTTGAATCAGGCTACGCATGACCCAATGACGGGTTCTTCTTTCCCTGCGGGGGTGCAGACTCTCGATGGTCCAGATGCGTTGTCGTTTGTTCGGCAGCGGTATGGGCTTGATAATGGCGATTTGGATCGTGTGAAGCGTCAGCAAGCATATCTTTCTTCCATGGCGAATAAGCTTCTTTCTGCGGGTACGCTGACAAATCCAGGGAAGCTTCGAAACTTAGTCAAGACTATAAGAGAAACGGTGGCTATAGACCAGGATCTTGACCTTATGGATGCTGCGAAGGTTTTGACTTCAATAGACCCAGAGAACATTGCTTTCGATACTGTTCCTGTTGTGACGATTAATGGAGTAGGCGATCATGGTGAGTCAGTTGTTAAAGTTGATGTTCCTGTGGTGCAAGATTTCTTCTCCCGTAGCATAGTCGCATCGGGCGAGGTCGCTAATCCTTCTCTGCCTGGCACCCCTTCTGAGGAGAATTTGTTGGAAGATCAGGATAAGGATCATCTGCCTTCCGACATCGCCGCTGTGGAAGCTATTACTCCTGCTCGTGTATTTTCTACGACGGGTGATATCAATATTGCAAAAGAGTCTGCGGAGAAACTTTCTAATGATGGCATTGTTGTCACAGATATAGCTCTTTCCCCAGTCCAGTGGTCTGGGCACGGTGCGCAGGTTTTGGTGAATGTTACGAGCCCTTCTGCTCGTCGTGTTGGGGATTTGCTGGGCCTTCCTGTGGTGGAAGAATCTTCAATGCCTCCGGGTATGATTGTGGTTCTTGTTGGGGGTGACGTTTCTCACGTGTCTCCCGGTGATGCTGGCGGAACTGTTCCTGGATTGGATATTGAACCGTCTCCTCCTGCAGATGTTGGAGAAACTACTGTTGCAGATGGTACAGTGTGCGTGAATTAGTTTTTCAAGGAGCGAATTATGGCAAGGTTTGTGTATAGAATTGATCCAGATAGGACAACGTTAAAGTTTGATCCCAGCATGTGGGAGAGGGTTTTGATATCAAAGCGTCGGACGCAGGAGGATACTTGGGCTGACGTGGAAGAAATTATCCATGGTCTTGGTTTTGTTGAAGATGGCGATGGGGTTGTTGGGTCTTTGGATCCTGTTTCTGGTTTGAGTCCTGAAAATGTTTCCAAATTGAAGTCGTTAGGTCCAGTGTTTGTTCCGGGTACAAGGCTTGTTATGGATGTGGATTTTGGGGGAGAAACTGCTATGGTTTCGGGCGATAGTTGGGTTGAGTATGTTGTTTCTAGTGATGGGTGGCTAGATAGCTGAAATCCCTGCAACATGTTGCAGGGATTCTTTGCTTAGTAGTTGAGTGGTGTTTGGGTTGTGAGTGCGGGGTTATGGATGCCTGCCGCAAAGAGACCACCGTTTGAGTGTGCGTGGTTTTCGTTGTTGGTGGTGGCGTAGTCACCGTTGTGGTTGTGCGAGCCTAGTGTCATGTAAGCCATGTTTTTGTCCTTTCTTTTTAACTTCTTGTTAACTTCTATGTTACGCATTGTACACTACAGGATTCGAAAAGCAAAACTATTCCACGAAAACCTTCTAACTACACAAGTTGAGCAATACAGCCCTCCACTGTACGATATAGCCTAAGCACCATTTCAATATTTGAGAGAACGACTATGAGTTTCATGCTAGCCACCAGTACCATCCTCCTTGCAACCTCATCCTTTATTGCAGGAGTCAGAAACATCGAAGATCATCAGGACGAAAACACACTCCCCTTTATCGCAACAAGCTTGTCAGCCGTAGCTCTATTTTTCACGTACCACCTCTATACCATGTGACCGTGTAGACAACAGTCTACCTAAACGCTGCCACTTCGAGACACATCAAAAACGGGGTGGGCAAATTTATCTATAGCAGCAACAAGCACCAATGTAAAGCAGTCACAGTTGGTACAATGTTTCCGAAAATACATTCACGCAAAACAAGGAAAAATATGAACAGAGACATGCTCATACAAGACTTCATCCAGGACGGCACAAACATCGAACTTGAAAATTGTCAAAACGTCCAAATCTATCCCGAAAATAAAGCCCTCGCACTCTACACACTCACCCCTGAGGACACCCCTTACGACACAAACTCGGCCCTAGAGTACATTTCTCAGTACACAGAATGGGAACCGTTTTACGAACCAGACTCGGGAGGCTACGAAATCGGTGTCCATATCCCATACACAAAGTTCAAAGAAGAATGGCTCAGTATGAGCATTTCCCAGTTCGAAGAAGCTGACGAGATAACATCAGTATCGACTATCATAGACAGCATGTCCGACAAATACATTCTTTAAGAAAGGAAACACCCAATGCTTCAAATCAAAGCTACCGACACCCGCACAAACCAGGAAAAAATTCTCTCAGAGAAAGAACTTCTTGACTTTGACAGCTTCGAAATCGACTACCTCGATACAGTATTCGACTATGATGACTTCGACTCGGATGACGTGGAACTAGCCAAAGTGGACGGTTTCCCAGACTATATCGCAGACACCAACGAAGACATCGAATCAGCTGTAAACGCTTACATCTCACTAAACAACGATACGCTATGGAAAACCTCCCTAGACCTCGCTACTAGCGCCAACGACCTGTCAGAAATTGCTGAAACAGCGTCTGCACTTAACGACGATGATAAGATGGAACTTTACCTTGAATACGCAAACTACCTTAACTACGTCCCAAGTGTTTCACAGTTTGAAGAAAACTACCAGGGTGAATTCAAATCAAAGGAAGATTTTGCATACAACCTTATTCACCAAGGAGTCATTTCCGCTGACGAAATCGTGCAGGAACACGGCACCATTGAAGAATGGGCAGCGGGCGATTTAAGGTTTGATTACGAGTTCATAGAGCTAGGCAATTCTGTGCACGTTTTTATCGTGCATTAAGCATCCAAACTAAACAATCCCTTGGGACTTGTGTCTCAAGGGATTGTTTAGTCTAGTATCTAGAGCCTATTTTTCAACGCTTCAATTTCAACCAACGCTTTTACTGGGCTGTAAAGAATCGTTGCTAACACTTCTAACTGCAATTTTTCAAATTCGGACACCGAGTCCTCGGAAAACTCGAATAACAACGGTCGATGCTTCCTAATACTCTCCTCATCAACAATATGAGAATATGCACCATTTTTTACGTGGTCATTAAGATAAAACACTGCCTTGTCTAAGTCTTGCTCAGCAGTCCCCTTATCCAGGCACCGCCACACGTACTTGAACGAATTTCCCACGTCAAAAACGAGACATCTTGAAAAATCAAGACACTCAACACCCGTTATCTCACTCATCCGATTACCAGCATAATGATTCGGATGGTTCACCATGTCTGACATATTTTCTCTCCTCAAACACTACTTGTTTCTTTTGCCTGGTTAGAACCGCACAACCCCATCTATCGGTTGCAAAGGTGACACTTTCACAACATCACCCGTCGTAGGGGAATGCACCATTTGACCATTTCCAATATAAATCCCCACATGGCCTCCTCCATAGGAAACAACAATGTCACCTGGTTGCATATTGTCTACTGATACCGCCTGGCCGCTTGCCCACTGGTCACCAGATGTCCTGGGGATTGACTTACCTGCTTGTGCATACGCCCAGGAGGTCAATCCAGAACAGTCAAACCCTCCTGGCTGAGACCCTCCATACACATAAGGGGTTCCGACTTGAGACAATGCCGCGTCGACTACAGCATTTCCAGTCGCCGCGTTGAAAGCTGGGGCGGCCGATGGTGTCTGTGGCGATGGGGAAGGATCGTCGTAGGTTTGTTGTTCTTGTGCATTTACAACTTCTTCTTCTTGAATCACTGGCTCAGGCGTAGGCTCAGGAGTGATGTTATATTTTTCAAGATCAAGTTTCTTGGGCGCTCCCCCTTCTCGAAGGACCGACGCGTCAGATTTCTTAACAACACCCTTTACCTCTTTTGCATCTGTTCCATCCGATCCTTTATCGGTGTCCGTATTGTCAGTGGTAGTACCATCCTCTTGGGGTCTTTTTCCATTGCTACTGTTTTCACCAGAACTATGAGTCCCACCTTCTATTCTTCCAACAAGTTTCACCCCTTCTGCTTCAGGGGCTATAGTTTCAGCCGAAGACACAACCTCCTCAGATTCTTGCGGAGTAGCGTTAGACGCAGGCTGAAATAGCATCGCGGTCAATCCAGCCACTGCAAATGCTGATGGCACAAGTGCTTTCTTAAAATCCATAAATTCCGTCCCTTTTCCACACAAATTCATTAGAACTTACGCAACTCTAGCACGCTTGTCACGGTCAGATAGAAAAAATCCCTCCTCATCTTAAAGATTCGCAAGATTCAATCACACTTTCAATGCTGTATGCAGACCCGTCAGGAGTAATATCCTTATTGTACAATGCCCACTGCACCGCATTAATTTGCTGTTCAAACCGCTCAGGGTAAGCACGCTCCGAAACTCTATTGACAAAATCAGACGCGGACCGTTGAGACGGCGGGAAATTAGTCTCATACACGCTGTACAAATAATAAAGCTCGTCTCTTGTGTATATTCGTTGCCCGGACGCAGCAATTTCTTCCGCAGTGTAAATTCTTCCCTCATCAGGAGCGGCAGCCTCAGGATGGTGATAAATCAACGCGGCTCTAGCAACCGGATCAGAGGACACATATGTAATCCACGCTCGTGCATACTCAGACTTTGTATCTTTATCCACAGATTCAGCAGCATAAGCCACAACACTGTCTATTTTTCCCATACCTTCACCCAGGCACACGTCAAGAAGCTGCTGGACAGAGCTCATCTCAGGATTGTCCAATATCTGCGACTCTATTTCTGCTCTCTCTTCGTCGCTGAGCCGGAAACCATCACCATTTTCATCAGCTTGCCACGAGTCGGGAAGAAATCTCGCAATGTACTCTTCCACATATTCTTTCACGCCTGTTGCCTGTTGAATAACAGCAGCTCCAAAGAACAAGAAAAACACAACCCCAGCTACTACGAGCACAGATTTCCAATGCCTGATAAGAAAGAACCCAGTTCTTCTAAAAAATTTCTTCTCGCCCTCAAAGGAAACCCCTCCCCTCCGTTTTGAAGTAGTGTCACCGCCTTCAGGGTTAGCTACACCTGCATTTCGTTTCGATGTCCGAACCGCAGACTGCGCAACCTTTTTCCCGCCCTGCTTCATGGCTTGGGCGGCCTGTTTTTTGCTTGGAATTGAAGGAGCCATATTTAACAAACATACCCGCTAACAAAGGAGGATGTGCAAGTTATAATGGAAAAGAGCACTACGAAAGGAAAACATGACACCAACACTCGGTTTTCTCGGATGGATTATCATTGGAGGTCTCGCTGGATGGATAGCCTCAAGACTCAACAACCGTGACGCATCCATGGGCATTGTTGCCAACATTCTCACAGGAATTGCAGGTGGTTTTATCGGCGGATGGCTACTCACGCTCTTCGGGTTTGACGTTGCAAGTGGAGGATTCATATTCAGTTTTCTCACCTGCCTGTTGGGAGCTGGACTGCTTCTCTGGTTGATTAACTTCGTTATGTCGAAACGATAGAATCTTTTCCGTGAACTACCTCGACGCTAAGGATGTCGGAGCTTTCTGAGATAAAATTCGTAAAGAAAAAGAGCAACATGCATTGTTGCTCTTTTTATTCTTTAGCACAGGAAGACTCTAGTCACCATACATTAGAATATCATACTTATCCTTAAAAAGACTCTTCAGCTTCCGTTCAGTTTCCACAATGTCATAAAATGCTTCCCTGTCATTGTGGTAGTCAGGATCAAAATCAGGGTAGTCCTCCAACGAATAAGCATCGTCGAACAGCGCATTCAACACTGTTTCAAGATGCGGACCATTCTCCTGCCAGTTCGGCCAGTGAAAATCGAACGTATCTTCCTCCCCGTCGTACTTCAAAGTCACCCGATAATGATCGTGCAAATCAGACGGGAAATGAGGATTTGAAGACGGCCCAACAAGCTGGTCCTCCATCGAAATCTCAAGCTCATCGATAAGATCCAGCGTGGACTGGCTATTTTCCATGATTATCCTTTCAAATTATTGCTCTCATGGTACGACACCTAGCTTATTCGAAGTGTGTGTCGAAGTCAAAACAAAAAGAATCAAATCCCAAGATTCTTAATAGCTTCCTCCGCCGCCCCTTGCACCTTGATTGTCTGCTCTTGGTTCGAAATAGCAATCACTGCCATGTTTCCTTTCTGCACAGCGTAAACAGACATACCTGGAAATGTTCCTCTGCCCCCAGACCACCCGGCGGGTTTCGAAGCAGGAGAAGTGGAATCAATCGGGGCGTAGAAATCAACCGCTTCGCGAGCCAAATCCTCATTCGTAAAATGCCTCACTATAACCTGCAATGAAGGATCTTCATTGTATGACCAAAACACGCAAGCAGGTGTATCAAATCTCGTGTCTAATCCCTGCCCCAGTGTCATTTCCCCAAGCGTATCGGAAACCCACTGCCTGTCGGGAAGATAGGGACATTCGTCTTGAGCATCCCTGGGAGGAAGTACCGCCCCCTCGGTTGGAGGTAGACCCTGGTCGAAAACTGGGCTAGGTACGTTTTCTTCGACACCGTTTTCAATACCGTTTTCTTTTCCCGCCTCGTCCTGTGAGACGGTCACAAATGGCTCTCCCTGGCTTAGATGGTCAAAGTACCCTTCTGTGACAGAACAAGATCCCAGGACAACAGACAACGACACCACTAAAATCGCCGAAAAATATCGCTTCATTTCTCTTTTCCTTTCTGCTAAACATACATCCAGTGGTTACCCATCGGGTTAGCATCAGAACGTAATGTCACCACACGACCAGCGGCATCATTTAACCATTCTGGTGGAGTAAGCATAATCTTTTGAATATCCTCGGTTGCTTCCGAATCAACAACAAGCTCATCATGAATCGCCATGATGACAGCATCTTCAAGACCTTGACGATGAATCTCATTAATTGTCTCGCTCAACATTGAATACGCGGTCCCCTGAACAATGAAGTTCATTGCTTTATATCCCGTATACGGGTCCGTGTCCCACGGTCTGTCAGGATGTGGCTTGTTTTTGGGCACGGTAAGACCCCTGCCATCGATGGTTCTAATAAACCCGTGTTTTCCCGCGAAGTCCCGCACTCTAGCAAGATACTCAACAGTAGGTTGCATCGCAGAGTTGTACTGATTTTTAATGACTTCCGCTTCTTCGATAGATACACCAAGGTTTTTAGCAAGTAGCGCCTTACCCTGACCGTACATGTTTGCAAGCACGACTGTTTTTGCTTGCTTACGTCCAGGGTGGCTAGCGGCTTCTTCATCACTTAACTCATGAGGGATAAGACCTGCAATCTTCGCAGAAGGAATATAAAGATCTCCGCCCTTATTGAAATCAGTGAGGTAGTCAAAATCATGAGCCACATTCGTCAGAACAACTGGCTCAATGGAAGACCAGTCAATCGAAGTCCATTCTCTACCAGGATCAGCGTGCAAGATCGGTCGAGCTGAGGAGGGGAACTGCTGCAACTCTGGGTATTTATACGACATTCTTCCTGTCGCGTGTGCGCCTAAAATCCCCACCTCGGGATGAACCCTCCCCGTAACATTCGCCATGGCGATAATTTTGTCAAGGTAACCAAGGATTTTGTCGTGCTCCTTCAGGTCCGTCGCCAGTCGAAGGAGGCTGCTGTTCAAATTCTTTGTTTCTTTCTTTGAGGACGAAAGAACAGAAGTTTTCTCCGACTTTGGCCAAGTTGCAGGAAGCTTCCCTAAAACATGAAGGTAGTCAATTACGTCCTGGGTGATCTTACCAGGGGTAGGGTTGAGTCCCAGGTCGCTGAACACCGACTGTTTAATTTCCTTTGAACGTTCAAAATCTTGTCGGTACTTTTCGGCATAGTCCAAATCCGCCAAGATACCGATTGCAGAACGCCTTAACATAACTCTATTTGTTACTTGTTCACGCTCAATAAGGTAATTGATTCGCTCGGTGACACTACCTGTAAACCCAGGGCTTGGTAGTTGTGCGGCGAAGTCAACTTGTTGCTGACGCACCATTTCCCACAAAATAGGAAGGATTCGCAACGTCGCTACAGTATCCGCCATAGCACCTGCTCTATAAATCGGGTCGTCTGGAGTGGAGTTCCGAAACGCCATATCTTTTCCTGAGAATTTTTCCCCAGTAACTTCGTCAACCCCCGGTTTATGACCCATGATGGCGAATGACTGTTCAATTTTTGTGGACAGTTCAGGGAAATCCGCGTACTTGGAGGCGAGGGTGTCGAGGTCTCTCCCTCCTTTGAAGTCAGTGTTGTACATTCGTGCAAGCACAAGGGTGTCCCACACCTTGTCAATATCGTCTAGATCCATAAGGTAATTCTGATACAGACCTGGAATATCGTAAGGCGCGTTGTGGAGGACGATTGTTCCAGCAGCTTCAATCATGAGCTTGACCGCTTCGCGTTGAGGTGGGTGACGGGGGTCAAGAAACACGCTAATGGTATCGTTTCCAGCGTCCCATGCCCCTGTGACGCACCGGATGAAGAATTTATCGAGCCCTCTAGTTTCAATGTCAATAGCGACAATTTTTCCGACAGGAGGATTGTCAGCAATGAAACGTGCCGCATCTTCTGCTTCGTAGCAGTTCGCTCTTGTGATGTGGTTATAATACGTTTCTGCTGGCGTGGTGTAATTTGATACTGGGGGTCTGAGGGTTCTTTCGGGGATTGGGAATCTCGACATTTTATTTCGTGGGGCTCCTTTTGTGTCTTGATATCACTGTATAGATGTGCGACGCTACTTGTCAATCCAGTTATTGGAAATACTAGAAGTCGGGTTGTTTGCCTCTAGGGTATGACCCTAGCCAGTCTGGTATGTCTTTTCCTGATCTGATTATGACATAGGTTCCTACTTCGGGGAAATCAGGTTGTGGATATATTTCCGCAGCATTTACTTGACAAACTTGACCATCATCATAGTATGCCACAGATGTTAAGGCATCAAACAGTGCACGGAGTTGCTTATCAATATCAGGAAGCGTTGTCACAAACGGAACATATGTCTTCGGAGCATTCGCCTTTGCCGGTCTAACAAAAACAACAGTTAAACTAATAGGTCCTCGAACCGGCTTCACTCCTTGCTCCCTTAAATACTTCCTCACCTTTTGTCGATAAGGTTTAACCTTCTTACTCGACTCATACAGGGCAACATACTGACCTCCATCCTTCTTATTGATAATGCGAGCGTTTTTTGACCCCTGCGGAGCAGCCTGACCTGGAACAAAAATAGTAGTTTTCACAAAACACTCCCGTACTAAACTTATGGGGCATTCCCACAGATTGATAACAAGTCTAGTCTAATGTACTATTACTCCATACGGAAAAGAAACATTCTAAGAAAGGACATAATCGTGCCTAGCCCCCGCTTCCTCTGCTCTTTTGACTTAGAAACTACAGGAGTAGATGTCACAACTGACCGCATTGTTACAGCAGCATGCCTCGACATCGACACGAAAGGCCCCACAGGTAATAACACGAATATGCATACGTGGCTTGCTAATCCAGGCATTGAAATCCCCACTGGCACATCAGATGTTCACGGTATTACGACCGAAATCGCACAACGTGACGGACGAAACCACGATGAAGTGCTCTGGGAGGTTATTAACCACATTCGATCAGCGTGGGCACACGGTGCGGCCCTTGTTGTGTACAACGCTGCTTTTGATCTTTCCATGCTACACGTGCTTTCGGGCGGAGAGTTTACTATCGACGGTCCGGTTATTGACCCTCTTGTCATTGACAAGGGGATTGACCAGTACCGTCGAGGCTCACGGAAACTTGTCAATGTAGCAGCACATTACGGCATTGAGTTTGATGAGGACGAAGCCCATGCTGCCGATGCGGACTGTTTAGCCGCAGCGCGTGTTGCTTGGAAGATGCTTGAACATAACCTTGTTACTGATGACCTTGAAGAGCTGATGTATTTGCAGAAGCGTTGGAAGCAGGAGCAGTTTTCTTCTCTTGCCGATTATCTTGCTCGGAAAGGCGATAAAATTGATGGTGATGGTGGGTGGCCTATCCAGCAGCAGGCGTTTGATGCCACAAAATAGCCAAGGAAGCTGAGTTATTCGTGTGGCAAGTGTTTCTTAATCTCTGACAGCGCCCACATTAAACGCTCGGTTCCACCTTCAGCTATTGCAACAAGAACGTAGTCATCCCATTCTGGGTAGAGACAAGATCCTAGTTCCTCTGCCATTCGTTCTGACACAAAGTGACAACCTTTGACAACTCCCGATGAAATCGCAGACGACAAAAATCTGCATGCATCCTCTAACCCACGAGAACCGTCTAAACCAGTGTATTGCCACACAGCAACAAAAGCAGCTCCGAGTTCGTAGGGCAGATGCCTTGCGTACTCAATCATTTCCTGTTTGAAAACCTGTTCGCGCCTATGTACTAGGCACGGGTGGTTGAGAAATATGTGGTACATGGAACATGTCTTTCTAGTCTGGCACGGTTAGGTCTTAGAGCAGAGACTAGTTTAGCATCCACAGCGGCAGGATAACTGCCACAAGAGGAAAGACAACAGAGAATCAACACACAATCAGTCTCCCTTATCCACAACCTCTCCAAAATCAGGCTGCTCATCAGCCATATCATCACTTCTTTCAAGCTGATCCTCAACCCAATGCTCATCATTCTTCTCAACCAATGCGGCTGTTCTAGGATCCTCATTAGAGTCAGCAACATCTTCTTCAACAAACCCAAGCAACTGGGCGGTGGAAGTTACTTGTCTTGCGACATAGTCATCACTAGCAGCGTCGTACTCCGTCTTAGACGGATCAATCGACCCATCCTTGTTTTGGATAGGGAAAAATGGAAGATTCTTCAGCTCATCTAAATCATCAATATCTTTCAAAATGTCCGGCTCTGGCTCTAAATACCACATGCGAGGATACAACAACGGAATCTTATCCGACACCGCTTCCTTGTATTTACCCCATTCGGTTTTCGCTGGTTCAAATGTAGCCATTTCGGCACCAGGGGAGTACGCGAAATAAGTCTGAAACTCTGCCACTGTCTTGCCCTCATCCGTACCAATTTCAATAATCCCTCTACCTTTGTCTTCTTCCTGAATGGATTGTCCGATTCTGCGTGCCTTAGCACGAGTTTCGTTAGAGAACGCATCTGCCAAAGTCCTCTGTTCAGCCATACCTAAGGAAATGATGAAGGATAGGTTTGCTCGAAGATCTCCATCAAAGGTACTTGAGAAAATATCTTGTGTAGCAATAACCATGTGTATTCCGGCGGCACGTGCTTTAGCCGCAATATTTTTCAGGATGTTATCGAACTGGTCTAGTCCTGCCTTACCGAACCGGGACTTAACTTCTCGCCTAATGGAACCGAACTCATCAAGCAAGAAAAGCATAGGTGGCTGATTAAATTTAGGGGAGAGACCTTTTCTCGCTCGCTCACCAGACAACACATAGCGAGCTGTCATTTGCTCCTCAACAAACTGGGTGATACGAACCCAGTCTTCTATTTTTGATCCGATTGCAATAACGTTTGGGACGTTTATCAAAGCTGTATAGTCTGTCTGTTTACCGTCACAAATCACAATCTGCCAGCCTTGGCTTCGCAAGTCTTCTATCAGGCCGAGAGTGAATACGGACTTACCTGACCCTGTACCACCGATAACAAGACCGTGAGGAGATTTTTTCGGGTCTATTTCAATAAGAGTACCGTAGGCATCTTGACCTACAACAAATTTCTTTTTCTGGTATGCTTCTACTGCTTCTTTATCACTTGTTACAACTTTTCGAGGGATATCAGGGAACAGGAACTTAGGGAACGGCTTTTTCTTCGAGAAGATGAGCTTGTCTTCTGATAACTTTTCTTGCATGCCCCATAAAATCTGACCTTTAGGTATTGATTTGGTGATGCGCTCATATATTTTCTCTACTGTGGAGGCATCCGAGAATCCACCGTCTTTCGCGGCCTGAATTACAAACTGGCTGGGGTCTGTGTCGGATTCGTTTTCATATTCTGTTTCAGCAGTGTTCAGCAATGCCACGTCGTTGTACGATTGGAACATGATTTTCTGGACGCGTTGCAAGATGGGAGATTTGGAATCTTTTTCGGAAAGCTTTCCTTGCTTTCTTGCTGCGAAGGTACTCTCGTCTGGGGTATAAGGTTCTTCGACGTTGGAAGTCTGTGTGTCCAGATTATTTTCTAGAAGAGGCGTGGCTGTTTCAGGTGTGTCCACGATTTCTTGTTCTTGAGGCTGGGAGTCTACTGTTGCATCAGTTTCTTTCTCCAGGTCTGGTTTCACGTTGGACGTGTCTACATATCCTGCGTTCCCGTTATAAATGCTTTCTCGCATGGGGGCAGGACTGGAACTATGGAGGTAAAAGTATCTTGAGGAAAGTCCTGCAATGAAAGACAGCAACAAGGGGAAAAGTGCTCTTAAAAAAACGCCGAAAGTCGAAATTTCAGTTGCGGGCAGATAGGTTCCTATTCGATAGAACAAATAGCCGAACCCGCACATTGCGAATCCTAGCGACATCCAGAAAAACGCAACACTTAAAACCCTTTTGTTGTAATCAGTGAAATTGAACATCCTCTGATTATAACGGTCTAGTTCCTCTGAGGTATGTCAACTTCAGGGTCGAAGTACTTCCAAGAGAAGCCATCGAATTTTTGAATCTCAGGGTCTTCTACCAAAGAATTGATGACAAATTCAACATCCTCAGTGTTACCTGTTTCAAAAACGATTCCGAGTATCCTCACAGAAATATAAACTTCATCACCCAGCTTATTGAATTCGTATTTATGAATAGTTTCCTCTGTTGGCACAATGACCATATGGTCAATGCGGAGGTTTTTAACTTCGTCCTTATTCATCTTTAGAGGCTTGCCTGTGGATGGAGCTGGAGTATTGCTAATTTTGTTGTAAACAGCCTTGTTTAACTGCTCAGTAAGCTCTAAATCTCGGGCGTAAAGAGCAGACGCAGCCACTGTGCATAGCTCTGCTCGAAGAAGTATTTTTGTGTATTCCATTGCTGCTAATTTTCCTCCGGTTCAGAGTTGTCTTTCTCTATTTTAGCAGTCATTTCAGGGGTTCGAGGGGCTGTCAAACCGATTTTTGAGCATGTCCTAACGAATATACCCCAGTTCACCTTGTTGCGTATCAGAGACCAGGCGAGGAGCGTGTCAAACTTCTTTGCTTTTAGCGCCGCTAGTGACATTACGACATGCCACGCTACTTTCCTCGTTACATAGGGGTCTTCTTCGCTCGCTTTTTCAAGTTGTCGTTGCGCACGGTTAGATTTTCTTGGGTTATAAGGGAGGGAGACTCCGCCCATGACTGTCCAGGCATGGTCATCGAGATTGTTTAATGCTTGGGTGGCACATTGAGCTTTTACTGGACACATTGCACACAATTCAGCTGCTTCAGGCTGCGGTGTCTGCTCCGATGTGTAATCAGGTGCACAGAAAAAATCTGGGTTCTTTCCTATACAATTCCCCCATCTAAACCACCTTTCATCTAGACTTTCTAGAATCCTATCAATGAGTGTGACTGCATCTTTCTCACTGATAATTGACAGAGGGATGTAGGATGATAAATCGGCAAGTGGTTGCTTTCGTGTACTTGTTTTGTTGTTCATGCGGGAAACGTCCTTAATTTTCGAATTTAAAAGGGTAAAAGCACACCCTAACTTTTAGGATGTGCTTGTTTCCGCTACTTCACTTCCTTGGCAGTTGCGTCAAGACCGTACTTTTCATAGACATCTTTCTTTACCTGAGACTTGAAGGATTTGCCCGGAGTGATCTTCAAATCTGGTCGATCACCCTCAGTTACCTCGGTGTACTCTTCAAGAAGACCAGGGTAATCTGCCTCTAGCCGGACCTTGTCAAGTGTCTTAGAAATTTTGTACGTCGAAGTAATCTTTCCAACAGGAAGTTCAAAAGCTACTTCGTCAACGCCAGCTCCAGTGAGTTCACGGATTTTATTCTTGATCGCTTCTTTCTGATCCTTGTAGTACTTCTCTAGCACAATGAATTCCTCGTGTTGCAAGATAAGCCCGTCAAGCTCTGGAGAAATGATCTTATAGTTCTTATTGGCAGCTAAGTAATCTTCTACCGCTTCGACAATATCCTCAAGCTCATCATCAGTGAATTCAACCTTGATGATAGTCAACTCATACGTAGCGGGGTCGAAGTTCTCATGCGACTCTGTCGCATAGTAGTGCCAATTTTTCTGACCTTCTACATTGCCGCCAGCAACAACACGCTGCCACCTCATCTGACCGTTGTGCAGATCGGGGATGGAACCGTCAAGCACCTCGCGCGTGTTTACCTCTCGATACACACCGTCTTCATCTTTTTCAAAGTAACGGATTCCCCGGTGAGGGACTTCTTCAAAGCTCTTACCACCCATACGGGTATTGTGCGTCTTGCATTCCAAAAGGACACCATTGAAGTTGTAGGTGCCCGCATCGGTTCCGAAACCATCGGGGGTTGCCCCGTGCTGTGGATGCTGCGTATTTACCCATAGAAGTTCGTTCTGGTAAAGATCAATGTCGAGGTCGAGGTATTCTGCGACTTGCTTAATGATCTCTGGTTCCCGCTCGTGGCCATGCTCGAATGCCTTAGTGGAAGGAATTGACTGGGTCTTTTCCTTAGATTCGGCGATAGCCCTATATGTTGCGGGAGTGGGCGAGGTCCATAGTTTTGCCGCGTCTGTTGCTGTGACAGTGGAAAGTCGCTGTTCTTTCCACTGATCCTTGTTGTCCGACGGGAGTGCATTGAAATGCGCATTGCTCGGATTGAAAGTAGCGGCGGTCATGTGTTTCTCCTTGAAACGTTTACTGTCTGTGTCACTAATAAACTGTATAGCATCCTGGTTCAGAAAGCAAGCCGTACCACAAATTCATCCTTATGCAGGAGAAACTAGCTTCTTTTTGGAAAATTAATACCAGAAAAAATCTTCCCCTGCTCTGAAATGGTATGATGAAGTGGTTTAAGAAACCACGATCAAAGGAAAAATTTGTGACCACACCCACACCGACATTCGATGCATTTAGCCCTTTCCACCTTTCCTGGATGATTCATAGGAACCTCATCCCGTTCCCCACAACACTTGGCATGATTTCAGGGGCAGAACCAGAAGAATTTACCGAGGAACTTCGAAAGCAACTGCAACAATGGTCTGTCATCGACAACACGGATCAGTTGACACCAGATGCACACGACCTGTTCAGAGGACTATACGAATACGACTTTGCGTATTGGGGAGTGCTTCTTCTTCATAACGAGAAAGAGCCATTCCAAATTGAAATGGATCAAGAACTCATCGACATTGGTATTGGCAGATCTATTTCAGATACCCCTCGCGTGTATTGGCAAGTGTCTTATTCAAACAGCATCATAACCGTTGCAATGCGGGCAGGGGACAACTTAACTCTCAATACGATGCCGGCGGACGAAGGCAATATTTACGAGTCTCTTGCGCGTGCGATTTTGACCGTTCTCAACCCCAATGGCATTTGGCCTGCAGCACAGTTCACAACTGTAAAAATACCACTTGAAGTCGTGGAAAAAATCCCTACCCACGCTGCGTCCGGCAAGAAGCACGATAAATCTTCTGTCGTTAAAATGATGAAATCTGAACTTGCGAAGCGCGGTGTTGCATTTGACATGGCATCCCGGTTCGTGAAGCTTATAGATGCTGAGAAGCTGGCAGATACAGAGGTTTTGTTCATGCCGAAAAATAAAATTTCTACGTCTGAATTTTTCACTATCGAGTTTGTTCACGAAGTTGGGATGGTGCTTACGCGCACAGGAACAGATGTTGAAGGCAATCCTGCTATTGTGCAAGAAGGCGCAACAATCGGGGCTATTGCAGAAGAGCTTCGGAAATTGAAAGCACACTAGGCACTTCTTTTCTAAAAAGCACACAGCCAGCCCCTCCCCATAAAATGAACATGAGGAGGGGTTTTAATGCTTTGCCTAGATAAGACCCATCTGCTTACCCTTTTCGATAGCGTCGCGCCAAACGTTCTGGTCGTTGACTGTTTCAATCATCCAAGCACCCTGCGCTGCCTTTTCAGTTGGACGGTTGACAACCTGACCAACAATCGGCACTCTGCGCTGACCTGCGTTCTCGATGTCTCGCCAGATGAAGGCGTTCGCATTCATGGAGTTGTAGTACACATTGCCCGCGTTCGGGCCATCGATGACGAGGTAGTTAAACACTGCTCGGGTGTAAGTGTTGTTGAACTTCTTGGAGGGCACATTGTGCTGGATTTCCACTGGGACGATGAGAAGTGTAGCCCCGTTTTCCTTTCGGATATCGCCGCGGTCAATGTTGCCGGCCTGGTACATGCCAGAAGCGGCGTTGTCGAGGTCGACATCCATCGAGAAGGACTGGTTTTGCTGGTTGCCCTGATCAGACTGCTGGTCCTGGCCGGCGAAACCGCCCTGGTTCTGGTTGCCGAAACCACCCTGGTTCTGGTTACCAAAGCCACCCTGGTTCTGGTTACCAAAGCCACCCTGGTTCTGGTTACCGAAACCGCCCTGATTCTGTTCCTGGTTGCCAAAGCCACCCTGGTTCTGGTTACCAAAGCCACCCTGGTTCTGGTTACCAAAGCCGCCCTGGTTCTGGTTACCAAAGCCGCCCTGGTTCTGGTTGCCAAAGCCGCCCTGATTCTGGTTACCAAAACCACCCTGATTCTGCCCCTGGTTGCCGAAGCCACCCTGGTTCTGATCCTGATTGCCGAAGCCACCCTGATTCTGACCCTGGTTCTGCTCCTGGTTACCAAAGCCACCCTGATTCTGACCCTGGTTCTGATCCTGGTTACCGAAGCCACCCTGATTCTGCTCCTGGTTACCAAAGCCACCTTGATTCTGCTCCTGGTTCTGATCCTGGTTGCCGAAACCACCATGATTCTGACCCCCATTATCGAAGTCAGAAGACCACGGGTCAGTCTGGTTAGAAGCACCCGCATCATTACTCGGAGCCTGAGAAGGGTTGAACCCTCCACCATTTGCAAACGGGTTGTCGGAGCTGAAGCCATTGTTCGGATTAGTCATAGTAATTTTCCTTTCACTTAGAAATGTTAGTTGTTAGAAGCCAAAGCACTCATACGAGAGAGAGCCAAGGCAGTATGATCCTGGGTCCAAGCACCTCGGTGCTTTTCAAACAGGTCGCTAAAATCATTAGGATTATCAATCTGATTGATTTCAGCAGTAATAGGGTCGTAAGGGCAGAACATCGAATTGTCCACCAATCCTTCCCCAGACTTGTTGACATTGTACAAACCCTTCGCTACATCGGCCATCACGCTTGCGCGATCAGGATCAAGTCCGTAGACAGTGGCGTGTGCATTGCCATCACTGTCAATATAGCGTGGGATGTTCAAAACACCAAACTTTGTGTTTTCCCAGCCGATTTCAGGCAACTTCTTGCTGTCCCATCCTGCCTTTGCAGAATTACCAAGAATACGCTTCGCGCCCCTGGCGAATCCCGCATTCGCAGAATATCCTGCCATACGTCGCTCGGGAGAAGACGAGGTCGTAAGCTTCAAGCTCACAATGTTGCCCTCTGCGTCACGGTACACACGGTTCGTGTTCGACACGATGAACTCTCCATCTGCAGGAGTCACATTGTTTTCCCCTGCGCTTGTGATAAGCCGGTTCGTGAGAACGTCATCGAATGTCAATCCATAATTGTTGCAAAACCGGACATACGCAAAAACATAAGGCTGCATCATCGGAGGCATATCTTCAATACTCTTGCCTGCGTAGTCGTATGCATTGATCCACGCCGTAATCGCAGTCGCAACTTCTGCGGTGAGAGCAGAGTACCCATGCTTATCATAATGACGAACGGCAACTTCAACGTCTTCATCAGAGCCTCCCACCCTGACTGCCGAAAGCATCTCAGGGTCTTCTGCGATTGACCTGGTAAGACTGGTCTTCGCGAGAGAAATAAGGGAGCGCGTGTCGTTGAGAGCGTTGGAGAGCGTGGAATCGAGAAGAAGTAAAACCTTGTTCGCCGACCTGGTTTTCTTCGCTGGGTCTGGAAGCTTGTAGCCTCCGTCAACGTACCTGTATGTGCGCTCAGGACCGGAGTTTTCAGGCAAAGGGATGTTCTTGATCGGGGTGGTCTTCGCCTGTGGGACTTCCGCGTTTTCTTGCGGCCCGGTCTGAACAAACGGGTTTGAAGTTTCAATGTTAGAAACATTCATCGTAAACGGGTTAGTGTTTGCGTTTGGGTTGAACGTCGGAGCTGTCATTTCCGTTGTCCCTTTCTCATGTCAGTACGCATCTAGTACACAGTTGCGGGATTGCAACTGGCAAAGTCTGTTAATTGAAATCAGACCCCATAGGCTCGCGCAGAAACCTACAGTCCTCTTTTGAAACATTGTTTCTTTGGAGTGATTATCACTGTACATGTTTAGCCTTGAGTGTGCAAATTTGTCTCATTTGCCCAGATCAAAAGGCGTTTTTGGGGAGATTATCTATTTCCGAACATCGAGGAGAACATCTCCGACAGGTTTGAGGATCCTCCGCCATTAAGAGCGGCAATAGCGGCTTCTTCGTTTTCTTCAAACGCTGCTGCGATGTAGTTGATTCCTTGCGCGTCTTCTTTGATTGTCTCGGAGTACGCTTGACATGCTTTTGCAACATTGCTAAGGTGCTTATATAGAATTTCACGGGTGTCCAGTGTTACGGGCATTGGTTTCCCAGTTTCTGTCTGTAAAGACGCCTCTTCGTCAAATTGGTCGAGAATAAGCTGTAGCTGATTTGCTACATTGAGCCATGCGTCCGCAGAACTGTAATACTTAGCGGAAAAATCCCGTAAAATCTCTGGGTTGACAACAATAGATTCGTTTGCCATTTTAGTTCCTTTCTCCAAGCGGATTTACATTCTCTAAACTTCCATCAAACCCGTCTGGTAGAGACGCTCCAATTGCGTCTATGACGTTTTCTTCAAGCTCGGAGTTTTGCTGTATGAACCGCATTACGGCTATGGATAGCTCACTGAAATTATCTTGAAGTCCTTTAATCTCTGATTTCAAATCACCAATGATTTCACCTGCGTCAGAAGCTATTGATTCCGCCTCCTGGGTGACTTGAGTAGACCACTGCCCATGAGGCACTCCTCTGTGAAAATCTTCACCCACTTCATCCAAGTCGGCATGCACCTTGCTCAAACTGTCGATGGCATCTGTAAATGCTGATGCTATTTTCTGGACTTCGCCTTTGCTGAAACTTATTGTCATTTTTACTCTCCGTCTGTGTTTTCTACTGCCTGAACCGTGTCTTCTTCGTTTATCAAATTTGCCTGTGCAAACTCTACCAGTTTTCCTGCAAGCTCTTCTTGACGCTTTGCAAGTTCTTGGAAGTCGCTATGGACCTCATCCACAAGTTTCACAATTTCATCGTTTATATTCTGTAGATGATTTCCATTCACCTGCCGATCCCACTGTCCTTGTACTAAAGTGGCGCCAGGTTTGTTAAATTGCGATTTAAACCCGTCTAACTGTCCTTCCACATCTTTAAGTGACGCTGTTGACGAATCAACTGCGTTAACTATAGAATTCAGTTGCGTTTGAGAAAAACTAATTGTCATATCTAAGCCTCGAATAAAGTAACCTAAGTATTTTCTCCATCATACCAGTCGAGGACTCTAGTGCTGTACCTTAGAAACCTATTCTCTATAGGCACTGCGTTGATCGTCACTTAGTTCCATGTTTTTGTCGTCCCAAACGAAGTCAAGTGCGGTAAATAAAGACACTATGGGTCCAGCGACGAATCCTATCCCCGTATAAATAATCAGGCTTGAAACCCCCAGCCCCGCCCCGTGCGCTGCGGGAAGAGGGATGACTGTGGAATCCGCCGCTGCCAATAGCCCTGTTTCAACTATCGCCTCTGCTGCAGCATGCGACGTCCCTGCCGCTGCCCAGACGAGTATGAAAATAACCACAGGACAGGTCGCCCATGAAATAGAGTGCAATTTCACAATAGAATTCCTTAATGCTCAAATCCCACTTGCGTTAAGCAAACTGGTATTCTGTTATCTGACTAGTCTAACAGGAGATATATCGTGCCACGAATAACTTCGGAAAAATCCTATTCAGCTGGACCGCGTAGGGAAAGGTCCTCCTTTAGTTCAAAAAAATTAATCACAATGATACTTGTTCCCGTTTTGATATTGGCGTCTGTGGCGCTTATTTATGTGAAGCGTGACAACATAAAATCCTTTGTAATTGGCTTAAGGGACGATGAAACAACTCAACCCCGCGAAACGAACAATGTAACTACGACCCCACCTCACCCTGATACTCTTGAAGACCTCGGCCAAACAGACATCCCCTCTGCCCAAAACATTCCTCCATCGGAAGCGCCTTCCCCAGAGGTTACCCCTCAATTACTTCACGAAGCAGTTAAAAACGCATACACTGCCCCTATCGTCCACACCAAAGGAACAATTAACGCTGGGGAGAAAAAGGTAGCGTTCGACACCGTTTGGACGCCAGATCATGTAAGCGGGTCGGGAAGCTTGACATACAACGGGAAACAAACCCAAACATACCTTGTTGAAAAGATGATTCTCATCCACAACCAAGACGGAATCGTAGGCGACCTCATCGGCAAACCAGTTCCAATGCAACAATGGATCATTTTCAATGCAAATGATGACCTCAGCAACATTTACCCCTCTTCTTCCCTCCTTGATGGGATTGCTCAGGGGGAGATCGTAAAGACCGAGGACCCGAACTTTTCCACAAAAGAATTCATTGTGACATTAAACCCTGAAAAAACAGCTGCGATTGGTGTAGGTACTCCGAAGGGGAACTGGTCGATCCAGCCGGGTTCAGGAGACCAGGTGCAGGCACCTGGTCCTGAAATACAGATCGAAGGGAAGGTAGAGAAAACCCCCGATGGTCAATGGAAAGTGTTCCGCTTTGCCCAATAGCCTTTCTCTGCTAGGAGTCTAGATCGTATGAGACTACGGTCGCATACCTATATCCGTCTATTATGTCCCAGGCTCGTTTACCTGCTCTAGACTTCGGGGTAAGACTATTTAATTCCTCGTCTTGCTGGTCTAGAATAATTAGGCTTTCAAGATAAAACATAGCCCAGTCAAGATTGGTGTACTTGTCACTTATGGGTGTTTTACCAGCTTTTTCCACAGTGTCAACAATTGTGTCTGTTCTTTGGATAGATTGTTGGGCGGAAAGAAATTCGCCTATGAAATGTCCAGCTCTTTCTTCCAGGTCTGTGTCGTTCTCAATATTCATGCCTACTAGTGTTGCGAAGAGTACATTTTCGTAAATCGTTTGCTCTGAGAAATAGGGCAGTGCTGGCTCTATAAGGTTGTAAATTTGAATTGCGATATCGTCTGCTTGTTCTGCAATATTGTTTGTGTCTTCTACACCTATTTCTACATTTCTGTCGTCAAGTTTGTCTGATGTTGCAAGGTCTGCAATCCCAGCTACAGCTACAAGCAGCTGAGATTGGTGCGGTTCCAGGTCATATCCGTAGTTGTTAAGTACAAAATTGTCTAGGTCTATGATTGAATTTGGCATAATTTTCCTTCCAGGTATTGGAGCATTCTTCCCTCGTCCATTCTAGGGATCTATTTGGTCTAACAGGCGGAGAAAATGCTCTCATCCTCTGTATAATAACTGAAGACGTCTTATAGAAAGGATAACAATGAAGTCAGAAAACACTTATTCAAGTGTCCTTTGCATTGACTGTACAAGTCTTTTAGCGAATGGAGAGTCTGAAAATTCTGATCCTCGTTGGGATGAGCAGACAGCTCTTGAGAATCTTCAGCCAGGGCGTGTCACTTTCGGGAAACTGGACGATAAAGACGAAGATGAGTCTGAGGTTATCGACTATTCCGAGGACGAGTGCTACGGTTGTGGAACAAGAACAGGCGGAGGCCGCCACAAAGTGACAATTTGGGAAAGCTAAGGAGAAAACCATGAACTACAAATCTATTGCAGAAAAAGCAAGAGAAGTTGAACACGAAAACAACACAAACGAAGGCGCAACACAAGTGTCATGCCCTGTATACGATCTGTATGTAGGTGAGTACGGCAACATCTTTTTTGGAGGTGCTGCTTTCGATGATGATAGGGAAAATGTTCCAGGATTCCTTGCAGAAAGTTTCGGACTCTCACTCATCCAGGCTGGATTCCTCGCAGACAAATCCCTTGGGGAAAGTGATTTGGAGAAAATCCATAACAGCGACACATTACCGATTGTGAGAGTATTGCCCGATGGGGATGTGTGTCTGTCTTCCATAGGGGAACAGAATTTCTATGCTGCACAGGCAATTCGGTCTGGTCTCGAACTACTGTAACTTCCTACTTAGAGGCGCTTGAAAGCACCTGGTCAGTTTTGTTGAGAAAAACTTTTCCATTTTTTCCTATTCAAGGAAACTATGTGTTATAGTTGTTCGTGGCGGGAAAGTTGCACCTCCCACACAACCCACTTTCCCGCTACACCTCCCCCCCTAAGGTCCGCTGTTGAGTTATTTTGCTCCAGCGGGCCTTCCCTCTTTGCCAGCCCCGGTGTAAGTTTGACAACATCAGCCCATTTCTTGTACAATAACAAAACATGACCAGTTACAACCCCTTCGGCCCGCCCGCGACACCTATCTTGCGACCCTACGTATTCACAAGCGCGGATCAAGCACATGCTATTGAACAACCCTCGACAAAACAAAACCTAAGAAGCAACGACTCAACTCTCGCAATTACAACCGCAGTCGCAATTCTAATAGTTGCGAGCGCCATATTCCTCATCAAAGGACTATCCTCCCCAATTAACCTACGTGGCGTAATTGTTTCTTTAGGACTTGCCGTTCCAGTAATATGGTATCTTTTTACAAGACTGATTCAATTCAATACTGCAAAACCCTACGGCTCGTGGACGGTTATCCTAGCCACAACACTACTTATCCTCGCAGCAGGCATATACTAACAACACAGGAGAATTCACAAAATGACGCAACAAATGAACCCCAATAACGATATGGAATCGTACATCGCTAAGTTAGAAGAAAAGTACAACAAGCTAGTAAAGTTCCATAACCAAGGAAGAGAAGCTTACGAGCAACTTGCAAAAGAATACGACGACCTAGCTGACGATTACGACAACATCCAAGAAAAACGCGCACAAACCGCTGAAGATCTCAAGCAACTCGCCAACCACTACACGTCACTCGAAGATAAATACAACAACCTTGTGAAAGAGCGAGACTCTGTAGCGATCAACGCGTCCAGTGCCGAAGTGTCAAACCTCAACTCAGACATTGCCCAGAAGAAGAAACAACAGCGTGAGCTTGTGTCTCAGATCGAGCAACTTGAGGCAATTCAAGACAAACTTGTCTCCGAAATCACCGAGCTTGAAGAATACAAAACCACCCTCACACAAGCATCACCCACATACGCAGAAGGACTTAACGATTTTACCCTTGCCCTAGATGCAATGCTTGAGCTCACTAACAGAGAGAAAAGCCGAACCAACAGTGAGGAAGTTTACGAACAAACATCCTCGGGCGGACGCCACAGAAAATGATTCTAATGAGAAACCAGGCACGCGTTTAATGTGCCTGGTTTCTTTTGTCATCTGTAGTTGCAACTCTTGCCTCAACACGAGCGCAGGCGACGAGTAGTTTCTTGCATCATTAAGAAACACAAGGAAACAGACCTCTTAACAACAATCTAATGCTATTCTTATGAATCGGTATACAAACTACCTTCGACACAACAAGTATCAAGGATGGCACATGAAAACTAAAACAACCAAAAACGCAATAACGGCAGCAATCGCAGCTGGCGCACTTGCACTAGGCGCACCAGCCGCAGGACTAATATCCACAGCGACAGCACAAACAAGCTACTCCCCAACATTCAGTTCAAAAGAATACGTAAAAAACGTAAACTCTTACGCGAACCAGTTCCAAGAAGCACTTGCACAAAACGGCAAAACGGCCTCAGACGAATCCCTCACACAAATCTTTGACATCCCCTTCAAAGACGGAAAAGCAGTAGAAGAACCAGGCTACAAACCAACCTTTTCCTCAGCGGCCACAGGTGACACTAAACAAGAGCGTGAAGAATTCAAAACACGCGCCCTAGAATTCGCCCAACAACTCAGCGACCCTGACTTGGATAAAGCAATCGCGAAAATCTTCGGGGACGGAGCCCCAATTGACCTTGACAACACGGTGGCAGTCCCAGAAGCAACTGTGAACCCCGACCAACAAGGCGAAGAAGTCAACGCACCGGCAGCACCCCCTGTTGTTAACGAAAACTCGGCAGACAATGGTGTCGCATCTGCTGACAATGCAAGCACGGTAGACGCTCCTGTTGATGACAGTAACCAAGTTGCAGATGCACCAGTTAACGATGACGAAAATGACCAAGCAGAAACAGCAATGACATCACAAAATACAGCGACTGAAACATACACAGACAATGACACTTCCAACTCTGCATCCTCTGCAACAGAAGCTGCCCCGCAACTTGCTAACACTGGCGCATCAGTAACCCTGTTGGCAATTCTCGGGTCAATTCTCGCAGGAGCTGGTATTTTAGCTCTTCGCAGGAACAAGTAAGCTCACCAAACCCAGCACCTCCTTTCTCCCCCTGCCAGAAAGGAGGCTTCCTTCTTTCTCCTGAAATTGGCTATTGGCTCTGCGATAATGTACAATTAGGATTTGTACCATCAGCACTTCCAAGGAGAATAAATGCAATACAAGGCACCACTGGACCTTACAAACCTCGTTGCAGAAACAGGAAACAACATCGAACAGCTTGCCCAAAATGGTCTTCTCAACGATTCGATCAGACAGCAAATCGAACAACTCCTCCCTCCGCTTCCCAACTTGTCCCAAATTGGCGGATTTAACAAGGAACTCCACTACCTTAGGGGCGGAAAGGTTGGAAACGATCACGTTCTTTTGCTCTCTGGTGCCGAAAAAGACACCGTCCTGGTTGTAGACACTAACCAAGAGGTCATTACCTTGAAAAACTCCGACGTGGCACCAACATTGCAATTTTTTGAGATTGCCCCAAGGGGAATTCAGTCGAAGTACGCATCCACACACGGATCATCTAATCACCCAGATTCACTAACTGGCAACCAGATCCAAGAGTGCCCAACTGGATGCGTACTTATCAGTGATGACAACGAGGTGTGCATTAAAAGCACCACAGACGCATGGAATTCTACTCAAAACGGGGTTGTAAAGGAAAAGGACATGCAAAATAACGGGAAAACGTATTCTGTGCTGAAGTGGCCTGATACTCAAAGCGCATAGCACGAAACGAAACCCCTGGGTCTTATTTATCCGACCCAGGGGATTTCCTATATGTCTAACTAATCGTTGTCTAACAGACCAATCTTATTGAACAGTGCGTCGAACAGAGTTGGGTCAACTTTGTACGCAACAATCAGGGTCAAGAAAATGGATCCTGCAATAATCGAAGCAATCGACCAAGATAAAGCTTTAGAGCTGTGCGTAGCACTTTTATCTGCTTCTCCATTGTAAGCGGCGATGAAAGTGTTCATAGCATGGTGCACAGCGACTGCCCCGAACGGTGGGAACATGAACGTTGAAAACGCGGCTAGTCCAGCGTGTGTTTCAGCAGGTGCTGGCATGAGTGTGGACAATTGTTCAACAAAAGAGTTGTTCTGATCGGGAGTAGGAGTCTGTGACTCGTGCTGAGCTACTTCTACCCCGTCGGTATCTTGATAATAAGATTGCTGTACTGCTGGGGCAGGTGCTGTAGGGTCAACATACACCTCTGGATAATCAGGGGTCTGTTGCCGGTAAGACTCAACGTAATAGTCTCCAGACTGGTTTTGATCCAGGTCATCGTCTGAATCATTATCAGAGAAATCAAGATCCAAATCCAGATTGTTCGCTGGGGTAGAGTATTCGCTGTCACTGTTGTTATTTCGGTACTGCACACTTGTATTAGCAAACGAACCCTCATCTGCTCCCACTTTTATGGAGGAACCTACGGGGAACTCTTCTTCATCATCGTCTTCAAATTCGAACCCTGGAACAGTCGTGAACGTAGTGGTTTCAGGATCTTCCTGATTGGAACTGTAATATGCGTCAGCAACTAAGCGCCTTCCGTCGCTGTTTCTAATCTCGTTAGTAATGTCCTGTTCCAAAGAAGATGATTCGTGATCTTGGTTGTTGCCCAACATGATAGAAGTGGAACCTGAGGTTTCTTCCTGAGGGGTTGTATTGTTGTCGGTAGCATACTGATATTCGGCTCCAGGTTCCCGATCAGGTGTATGTACCATCGTTTCTGCGAGGGATTCAGTGCTTCCGTATTTTGCGAGTAGCTCTTCTACTGACGCCATGTTTCACTAGTTCCTTTTCTTATTTGTCGAGTCCAGGTATGGAGAGGACAATTTCATCTTCCTCTTCATCGTCATCAAAGTCAAATCCACCTGTGATTTTTTTCTCACCCGAGTCTACAGCATTTCCAGCGTTATCGTTCTCGTTTTCCTCTGTATATTGGAAATCGACTTGCATTCCGCTTGGAGGTGTAAGCACATACCATCCTTGGTTATTTAACTGTTCAACAGCGGTTTCTCCTTCTGGGGCGTACATTTCTGAGCCGGGGTTCGCTCCTCGAACTCTTTCGGGGCGAGGATTTACTTTTTGATTTTCGAGTCCCTGGGTGAGTGGCACATTGGGCGGGTTATGTTGCGTGTTTGTGGTTTCTTGTTCATTTACGAGTTCATCTACCGCAATATCTTCGGCTTCATTTTCTATCACGGGGAGGTTTTGTTGGGTCTCTGTTTCGCCTGTATCTATCGGTTCGTCAGTGGAATCGGAAAGGTCAACGGTGAACTCAGGAGCTTCTGTGTCGTTAGGTATAACCCCACTGTCAAGAAGGTTTCCTGGCTCGTCTTGGGACTTAGGGCTTTCAGTTTCGCGAGGAGTGTGCCGAGGTGTTGCCTTGATGGGTTCTGGGGTGTCTTCGGTTTCAGTTATGAACTCTGGTTTTGCTTTTCTTGCTCTGGCGAGTAAGTCGGCAACTGTTGTCGATGTTTCAGTTTGCACATGCCTACCTGTGGTTTCTGGTTCTTCATTGTGGACTTGGTTGGAGTTGTCTTCGTTATCGAATGATTCGAGGCTTGAGGGTGTTTCTGTCCGGGTAGTTTCCGTTTCTGGGATGTTGCTTGATGAGGGGGTGGATTCTGTTTCTGGTTCGTTGAATTGTGTGTCCTCTGATTCTATCCCTGCGCTGTCTACTACATGTATCTGCCCGATTACGTCTTCATTGTTCTCTGGGTTTATGAAATTAAAGTATCTTCCTTGCTGAGTGACATGTTCAGCGACTTGCTCTGTGAGCGTGATAAGCGATGAGTTTTTGGCTTGGACTTGGACAAAAAGGGAATTCACGACAAGTGTCGAGGTGTCGTATGTTACAGAGGTTGAGGCATCATACGCATATGCTTGGGAGTGTCCTCGGAGAATTGCGTGGGACGTGTCGCGTGCTGAGAGTATGGCAGTGTCCATTGCTACGGCGGTTGAGTTGCCATAAAGGAGCGCTCTTGAGTTTCCATGACAGATCGCTTCTGCTGTGTCGTAAAGGATTCCTTGTGAGTCATCGTTTGTGACGAGGACTCCGCTTCCGAATATTTCTGCGTTGGAGTTTCCTCTGGTGATGATGTAAGTGTTGTTGTATCCGTATACTCTGGATGTGTCGTTTGCGGTTACGGCGACATTTCCATATGCGATTACAATTGCGTCACCATATGCATTGACGTATATGGGAGTAGTTTCTGTGCCGTGTATTCGCAAAAGACCAGAGTGAACGTTGACGGTGTTTGCATGCATGATTGTTGCATCGCCTTGACCTGTGATGGTGATTTCGTCTTCGGTGATGACGGTGGGGAGTGTGTCATATGTGTATTCTGTGCTCATAGTTTCCTCTGTTTTGTGGTTTTGTTTTGGGTCAATGATACATTGTTTGCGGGCGTGGTGTTGACATTTTTTGTTGTTTTGCCTGCCAGTGAGGTGTGTTAAGATGTAATGTAGAGGAAAACCATCATTAATTGATTAAATAAACTATCCGTGCTACCATAGGAACATGTCAATGAAAAAGCTGCTCTCATACATCACCACCCTCATCACAGCAACCCTCCTCATTGCATGCGGGCAAATCGCAGACTATGACATCAGCTTTCCCGAAAACGTACCTTACAACACACAAAACACACCCACGGACAACTCCGCCGACGTGGCAGCAGCGCTCCAAAACGTCGACTACCTCTTTGTCAACGACATCAAAAACACACGATCCTACGACAGAGAAGCACAATTCGGACAAGCTTGGACCGACAAAAACGAAGCACCCCTCGGTTACAACGGATGCGACACCAGAAACGACATCCTCAACCGCGACCTCACAGGAATCACCCACAAAGACAACAAAGGATGCGTAGTCGAAACAGGGATCCTCGAAAACGACCCCTACACAGGAAGAACCATTAACTACAAGCGCGGAAAATCTACATCCTGGCTCGTCCAAATCGAACACGTCGTAGCACTAAAAAACGCATGGGACTCAGGAGCACACGCATGGACCCAACAAGAACGCATCAACTTCGCCAACGACCCCGAAGTCCTCATCGCAGTAGACGGGCCTGAAAACCAATCAAAAAACGACAAAACCGCAGACAAATGGATGGTTCCTAAAAACCCCGCATACCGATGCACTTACGCCGCGAAGCAAGTAAACATCAAAGCCAAATATGGACTCAGTGTAACAACCCCCGAGAAACTAGCTCTCAAACAAGTACTTTCCAACTGCTAAGCACGACTACAGCCTATGCTAAACTCAAACCAACAAACAGAAAGGAAACACCATGCCATTTTTCCAAGTCAACCTCAAAGTAGAAGGTGAATATACCTACAGAGACATCGAAGCCGAAAATGAAGACCAAGCAATTGACATCGCGTACGAAAAAGCAGAATCTGGTGAAGAACCAGATGACTCCTATATCAACGTAGACAAATCAACAGCGCCCGAAGTATTCTGAGGAAAAACATGTCACAAAAAGTAACACTACCAATGCGAGAAATCGTCGAAAGCAACATCCTCGTCGATACAATCATCGGTGACCAAGGCGGTGAAACCGCAGTCGAAGGTCCCATAGAGCACTCTTCCGCAATCCCAGGCACAGCACTTATCCCCACGGAACACGGAACACTTTACATTGACCGGTTTGATTTCCCGCAAGCCTCTTCCGTGAGGGAGAGGTTAAGGAAATCCTTGTGATTCGTTTTAAGGGATTTGGTTTAGTCAAGAGTTTCGTCTAGAATAGGTTGTATGTCTAATAAGGTAAAAATCATGCGTGTTGAGCATACAGGCAATCCTGTGTGTTTAGATCGTGTGGTTGTTACTGAAAAAGACACAGAAACCGTGGAATATTTATATTCTACTGATGGTTTCGAAATTGCTCGTGCAATGTGCGACGGGTACCGTTTCCGGTTTAACCAACACCGCTCACTGAGGAAACGCTACGGTGATAAAAAAGACGAAAATGGTCACATGGTAAAAGATGACACAAATCTTATCCCTATTGGCGATACCGTGTCTGACTTTACGGATGCACAAGCACGTAAAGAGTTTCCTTTCCTTAGTTTTATCCCTGGTGTCGTTTTACACGCTGCTGGTAGGAAAGAAAACCAAGACTGGAACGCTGCTATTAAACGTCGTAACACGAAGAAGAAACAGAGTAAAAATCCTGGCAAAATGCCTCGTTTCAAAAGCAGGAAGACGGCAGATTTAAGTTTTGTGTGCTACAGAAACAACGGCAACACAACAAATGCAGTGTTTACGAAAACGGGCAAATCGTCTGGTTTCGTAGAAATCACAGGTCGTAACTATAAAGGCATGTTCGAGAAAGGGAAATCGAAATGGGGTTTACGTTTCCATATCCGAATCCCGAAGAAAAACATTCCAGCCTACACTTCTGTACATGTCAATCTTACTGACATGACACTTGTGTTTGTCAACGAACCAGAACCGCTTACACGTGCAGACACTTTCACAGGTGTCGGCATTGATAGAGGTGGTGTTATCTCTGCGGTTGATTCTGACGGTGAAACCTACACGCCTGAATGCGACAAGTTGCAGCTGTTGGAAAAGCGAGCAAATTACTACCAGACTGAGTTGTCGAAGATTCGTTCCCGTGCCGAGAAAAAGGACGGGAAAGAACACATGTATGAAGTGATGAAAGGAAGAAACTATCGTGACTTGAAAGAAAAGCTCGCGTTCACATCGACAAGAATAGCGAACATTAAACGCAGCGAAAATCAGAAAAACACAACCCGTATCATCAAAAACACTCGCTTTGTTGTGTTAGAGGATTTACCTGTCGCATCTATGACTCGCAAAGGCGGGAGCCGTAAAAGGGGTATGAATCGTTCCTTTTTGCAGTTTTCTCCGTCGCAGTTCGCAACGTTTCTGGAATATAAAACGTTTAAAGCTGGCGGGTTGTTAGTGTATGTGAATCCCGCATACACTTCTCAGCGTTGTAACGAGTGCGGGTATACGGATAAGAAGAATCGTGAAAGTCAAGCGGTTTTCCGATGCAGGGATTGTGGTTTTTCTTCTAATGCCGATAAGAATGCGGCGAAAAATATTTATCAGCTAGGTTGCGTGTTGATTGAATTGTATGCTGATGATATTGATA
>ERZ1029878.33-NODE-33-length-52101-cov-19.319986_pt1 | contig 52101 bp, 67 predicted proteins | sample MGYA00519234_ERZ1029878 | MGnify/ENA primary metagenome ERZ1029878 (study PRJEB33666, sample SAMEA4610928) | skin metagenome | biome: Human-associated habitat; feature: Malodor aspect; material: skin | place: Philippines | collected 2015-08 ... | reverse complement strand
TAACCTTGAAAGGAAATACGGAGAAACTTTTATAGTTGAAATCGTTGCTCATAAAACATCTCTCCCTTCAAACTGAATAATTACATGAGATTATAACATCTAACATATACTAGTAGCAAATGCTGTTAACAGTGGAAACCCTAACCGATCACATACAGCCTGCTGTATCTTCACTGCCTCGTACTCGGGGCTAGTAAGGCAACTACGCCATTGCTGATGTCCCAGGGCATCACGCACTGTTTCACCAGGGAACAATAGCCGCTCCAATATGTCTTATGCACGTTTCCCGCATGAGGAGCATGTAGCGTCGAAATACTCAATTTCAACCAAACTCACCTAACCACCTCCTCTTCAGATTCAAGCCGCCGCACGATACGAGGATTTGATACTTGCGCACATCGAACCTTTTCTTGGGCATTTTCCAATGTGTCACAGACACACAGTATTCTCAGCTCCCCGTCAACATAATCTTGTACCTCATATTTCCAGTTCAGGTTCGCGATAGTTTCCAATGCATCAGTCACTATAGCCAAGTGATGAGGAGCGTCTGAGAGACGAGCGCCCCAATGCAGATGCAACGCCTGTTTTGCCTGATTTGGAGTAATCACAACTTCCACCTCTCGCATAAAACCTTCCGCTCTGCACCGCTCAGCACATGCTCTGTCATTTCTGGAACCAGTCTACAATCTTTCCCGGTTACTAGGTTCACCGTCCACATCCCATGCACGCGGCAAATCGAAACGCGGGACTAATTCTCTCAAATTAAAAGTCCACGCTTCCGGCACACGAACTCCAGGTTTGTAGCACGGCACACGGCCCGCTCGATCCGGCTCTCCGGCGATGATTACAGTCCCGTGCTGTTCCCAATTCACATCAGGGGAGTCGTAGCTAGCCCACATGCCAATCATGTCAGCGTGGTCGCATGGTTTGTAGCCGTCCATTGACTTGGTGGATGGCTCAAGGAGCTTTGGAACATCCGCAACCTCATGAAGCTTGTACCGCTTTCCATTCGAGGTCAGCTTATCACGCTCCACGCCCACCAGTTTGAAATCTGAGTCGATACATCCAATGTAATCACCACTGTCTTGAAGCATGACTCGCATGTTGCCGTAGGCGTCAGTAGCTCCAACGCCCCGATGTTTCTCATTATCCCATTCCATATCAGCCATTGTTAACGGGTTAGTGGTGTCGAGGATCTGATTGACGACGGCGTTGAGTTCTGGAGAGTTATTTTCCAGGTTTCGTGTGTTTTCTGCCCATTGTCGTGCGAGGATTTTCTGTTTATTGTTGATCATGAGGACCTCCTATTATTCGGGAATTATATATTGGTGACGAGGGTTGGCTGTGGTATTTCAAGCATAGAAGTTGAGTGACACAGACGATTAGTTATCGCCGAGCACATCGGCTACTACGTCCCAGAAGTCCATGTCTTCGCGTTCGATGATTTGACCTTCCTTGTTACAGTAGGTCATGCGCTGTGCAATTTCGAGCGCCTGTTCGTTAGTGATTTCCACATCCCCAAGTCCCGGGGCGATGTAATGCTCGATGTATTCAGTGGCAGTAGTGTATGTGCGCATTGCATGTCTCCTTGCGCGACGTGTTCTCACTAGCGAAACTCATGCTACACAACACTAGCATTTGCTGCAAATATTTACCCTGACCCATTGACCGAGACCAAAAGAGAACGTCTCTGCGTTGACATCCTCATCTCTCTTGCATAATCAAACCTCATTCGGTGTCTTTTTCCAGGAGATCGGTGAGAATAATTCGAGCATGAAGCCCCGTGCTCGACCCAGGCTGGGATAGTACACGTAGTGCTTTCTCCACCGCGTCATGTAGGCGCTTGTTTTCTGCGACGAGCTGGTCATTCTGTCGCCGTAGACGCTGGATACGTTCTTTGCTATCGTAGAGGTCGTCTTCGAGGTCTTGCACTATACGGGTGGCATAATATTCGTAAGTCTGCTCAGTCATTCAGTGTCTCCTTCGATGATTCGGGCGAGCAGTATCGCATGGCGTTGAGTCCAATTGGCTGCGGTGTCGTACCCATCATAGCACAGGCAACCCTCATGCGTCCACATGAGGTCGCGTAGAACAACGAGTTCCCGTCGCAGGCGTAGCAATTCGCGGGCGGTGGCCTCGGAGCACCTATCAAGGGCGTGCTGCGCGTCCGCCGCTAGCGCTTCCTCGGTCGTGTCCAGGTTTTCCACCGCGTCACGCAGCTGGGCGTGATTAAAACTCATTCGGGTTCTCCTGTTCAATGAGTTTGGTGAGTGCGTCAGCGATGCCTTGTACCTGTTCAACCACGCCTGGCACGTCTAGTTGCATGATTGTCGTTTCCAGCGCTCGGAGGTGATCAACCTGCTCTTTTATCCCGTCACGCAGATATAAAAGCTTGATGGCCATGTCTGGAGCGAGAGCCATAATCGCGAAATCACTCGCTTTACGGGCATACTCAGGGGATTTGGTCGACGGTCCTGCTTGACCCTCAGCGATTTCCACTCTGTCCCAGTCGGCAGCTATGACGAACCTCGTGACTCCTGGATAGCAGTAGGGGTCAGGTTCGTACTCGTGGGATTGCCACTGTCCGGTGGTGCGTTCGTTTAGCAAGCCTTTCAGGCGGTCGTAGTCAATGCTCATTCAAGTATCTCCTGCGCTATTTCAGTTGCTATGCGGTCTAGGTTGGCTGCAATGTTTCGTGCTTCTCGCGGTTCAAATCGCAACCGGCCTTGGCTCCACCTAATGTAGACCCACGCACCTTCTCGCCCAACAATTATGTCTGTGTCCTCGAACATGACGTGTCTCCTTTCGTTGTTCTGTAATAGCATTCAGTCACCGTGCTATGCCGCATTCAAATTGTTCTTTTGAGGTCTGCGCCGGTTCGTAAACCTGCTTCCATAGGTCTTACTTCATGCGGCCACTTCCTGCACCTCGTCGTTGTCGTTGATGAACCAGCACCGTTCGCACAGGTCACGCCCGTCGATGTGTTGCCAATCGGGTAGGGATTCCCACATCGCGTCGGGGGTAGGACCAATAGCGGCCCAATCCCCATATTCGGTGACGTGCTCACCGCAGTGATCACACACCGCCTGGTAGCAGTAGACCCGCGTGTATTCGAGTTCCACACCACAGTCACACATCTCCACGAACTCCTCCGGTCGCAAGTAACGGTCGAAATACTCAAGCGCCTCAACACCGCACATCGGGCACTCCGCATTCTGAAACTCAATCGCAACCGTGCTCATGCCCGTTCCTCCTGTTCTGCGAGTGTGAGTAGTGCACCCGCGAGGGGACGGCGTTCTTCTGGTTTTACCGTGATATATTTCGGCGGCAGGCTTGGGAAGTCCGTGTTTTGTTCCCATTCGATGATCAGGCCGTTTTTATGCACGATGTGTCGGCTGGTGGGCAATGTAGTAAGGCGCGGCAGCACCACTTCGCGGGTGCGAGCCATACGGTCGGCGCAGTCCATAGCGTCACGCCAGGTGGGAAACATCTTCGGCTTTAACTGCCCTTCCCAGGTTGCCCACCACGGGTACACAGATCCAGGAACCTTGAAAACGGTTATCCGGCTCATTTGACACCCTCCATTTCTGCGAATGTGGCGAGTGCTAGGGCGAGGGGTAGGAGTTCGTCTGGGCGGATGGTGATGGAATTGATCCCCCGGTCCTCCACCCAAAACGTGGTTCCAGTGTGGTGGTGCTCCCACCCAATTTTGAGGGTCGGCATGTCCGGCACCCAGTCGCCGCTGTGGGATATGCGCGGTAGCACGTATTCTCGGGTGCGGACCAGGCGGTCGGCGTAGTCCTGCGCTTCACGCCAGGAATAGAATGTCTCGTAGTAGTCGTAGCCGTGGAGGTTGCGTGCCCGTACCTCCCACGGGTGTGTGCTGTAGTGCGTTCGTAGTTTCCGCACCCATACTTTTCCATCATGACGGCTCATTCGTCTACTTCCTTTTCTACGGTGTCGAACAGGGCTTCCCAGTAGGGGTTGTCGATTCGGGTCAGGGCGGACTGCTTCGCACCTTGGTTACGTCGCAATTCAACTTCTTCCCTCACGTCACGGGCGATCACCGAACGCGTGTTGTCCGACAACTCTGACCAGTGTGCTATTACCCACTGACAGGTTTCCTCCACCACATAGGTGGCACGGCCACGGGCGTACCGCACCGCACCAATAACAAGAAACTCCATGTCGGGGGTCAGGAGTATCGGCTTTTCCCAACTCATTAGCCCCACCCCTCACGTAGCACAATGCGTTCGGTGCCACACATGAACACATAATCCTGTTGCTTCCCGTAGCGGTCTACCCATCTGCCGTTGTCCTTCTTCGTGTAAGGAAACTCACCAGGTGCGGCCACCACCGTGCCAGCGGGAACACGCTTATAATCAGCGATTATTCTCACAGTACTCACTCGAACCACCCCCAGCGCTTCACGTTGCGGGAGATGCCCGCCAAATCCTGGTCAGATTGTTCGTCACCATCCCAGTTCAGCCAAACGCCCCTTCCATATTTGACACACGGGGTGAAAGAACTCCGTGAGACGATAGTGCCAGATGGTGCGCTTTCATAATCCTCTACTGTGGACAATATGTCTGGGTGCTCTGGCTCGGTGGTCTTATGGAGTTCGTACCGATCCCCATTCTGGGCGAAGTCCCGATGGTGCTCATAGCCGAACTCCTCGCCTGGGGTGACGAAATTGATGCTGTCTCCTGTTAGTCTGGCACCGGCCAGGGCGTACTTGTCCGCGTTCCACCATTCCGCATCTGCCGTTTCGTCCAGGGGTTTGGCAGGATGTTTCGTGTTTTCTGCTGTGGTCTTAGTAGTCATTGTGTTCCTATCGATAGCTCAAATTAAAAATACCATACAGATAGATTAATGCAAGTGCTGGGAAAGGCGAGCCTTTCAACTTTCCAAAATTCCCTCTCTCTAAAGAAGAAATATCAAGAAGCATTGCACTCCAGGCTAACTATTTTTCTCCACCAAATACTCCTCCGGCTCAAAATACTCATCCTCACGACCATTAACATCAATCTCAAATGGATACTCCTCCCCAAGAACAGCACCAACCCAACCATCTTTCTCCGCCAAAATAACACTTGCAGGATGCGCCACCACAATCAAATCAAGAGAACCACCAAGCTTCTTCGCCACCTTCGCCAAAGAATCAAGCGTCGCATCCGACAACCTCACACGCTTACCAGCGGGCAACGGATGCTCGTCTTTATCGAACACCTCATCCTCACTGCCCGCACCAGCAAGCATGTCAAACACTTCCATCACAGGCCACCCATCCGCAGGCTCAAGGTACAAACGCACAGCACGATCATCAGCATCGAGCAGCGAAACAGTCGTAGACCCAGAATCAGAAATACGAATCTTCACCTGCGCCTCCTTATCTTCCTTAATCCAGGACTTCAACATTGCCATAAGCTCATTACGCCCCGTAGGAGTAAGCCTCCACATGCCATCAATTTCCCCTGATGACACAATGGCTTCAGTCCCCGCAACAGTCATACGCGAAGAAGCACCACACAAGAAATTCGTAGACCCTACCTCTTCCCCATGAGAACCATGCTGAGTAAACAGTACAATTGACGGGTAGTTCAAATCTTCCGCGTTCGGCTTCGCGGCAGTAACCGTCAACAAATCGATCATGCGGTAAAGATCAGCGGCAGATACAACAACAGTAGAAGTAGACATAAAACTTTCCTTTCAAACAAGCAGTTAAGAGTTAACGTAACGATTTGAAGTTACGATATTCGGAATGTAGCTCAAAGGGATTGCGACCCCAAAAGCTAAAACCAGGTAGACAACAGCGTACACGCTTAATGACGTTAGCACCACGTAGGCCACAGCCCCAACAATAATTACCCACGTCAGTGCAGTGTATAGACCTCTTGCCGCCCCTGTTAGCTTATCAAGCCCAAGATAAAACAGTCCAAACACAATCACTGTCGCAAATGCAATTAGAGCAGAGGTGACATGCAGTGAGTTCGACGCAGGTGCGTAATTTTCAGCCAGAAATTTAAGCGCAATCTTGTCCGAAATCCACGATAACGCTCCTATGCCCAACATAGAAATAAGTGCTGTAACAACTATTTCCAGCATGATTCTCGCCACGTTATGACCGTGTATTGCTTTGTTCTTTAGCAACTCTTCTTCATCTACAATTGGGAACTGTTCTCCCGAAATCGGCACATCAGCACCACGAGAACTCTGCGGAAACTCCTCAGTAGGCAAAGATCGGCGAGGAAGCTCTTGGTCAGCAGGTGCCAGGTGGAATTGGAAATCGTCCACAGGCTCCGAGAACGTGTACTCAGGCTGTGAAACTTGCGAGCGTGGCTGTGCGGGGCGAAAATTATCTAAGGGTTCTACCCTAGGAAACTCTGCCTCCAAGAATTGGTCCCGTGACCTTCGTGCTCTAGGCTTGTAATCACTCATAGCAGGCTTATCCTTCCTCGTCTTCGATTCTGATTCCCATGTCCTTTTCGAGTGACGAGTATACGTCACCGCCTAAGCTTGGGAAAGATGGCAAATCGGCAAACGGATCTTGTTTAGTTCTTGGTGTAGAGCTCTCATTGTTTTCTTCATCATTGGTTTCAGACGTCGTTAACTTTTGTTCAGGTGCTAAATCTTCTTTTGAAACTTCCTCACCAGCAAAAACAGAAGTATCACCAGCAGTGCTAGAATTTGACAACATTTCAAAAATAACACTCGCTATCTCATCACGAGACGCGCCAGACAGATCATCGCAAATAGAAATCCATTCTTCGATTTCATTCACAGGAGCTCTTTGTTTGATCCTTCGAATAGCCTCCTGTTCAAGCCCCTGTGCCGCAAAAGCATAAAACTCAGGAGACGTGAAAATAAGTTCCCCAGCATCCATACAAAACTCTTTCAAAATAGATTAAGAGCACTATAGCACCCAGAAACAGCGATACCAACAAAACAACCCGCTTCGGGTGTATTATTTAGAAAGAACAAACCGAGAAGGAAGTACAATGACTCAAAAGCGTAAGAAAAGAAAAAAGACCCCCTTCTATCAAAAAGGATGGTTTGTTGTACTTCTGTCTCTTTTCTTCATGGGCATGATCGCTCTCTCACTTGTGTTTTTCTACCCAAAACAAACACTAGGCACAGTAGCGAAATACCTAGCTGACGGGCCTGCCCCAAACACAGAAGAAATTATTGAAGGAAACATGCCTGGCATATCTTCGCTTAAAGATAAAGATGGCAACACTATCACGAACTTCTACACCCAGCGGCGAGAAGTGGTGGATGCCCATGACATATCCCCTAACATGAAAAACGCAATTGTCGCTATTGAAGATAGAAGATTTTATGAGCACGACGGGGTGGACTGGAAAGGCGTGATGCGTGCCATCGTAACCAACGCCACTACCGACGATGTGCAAGGAGCATCTACACTTACACAGCAGTATATTAAAAACTACACGTGGCTTATCACCTCTGAAAACGAGGAAGACCAGGCAAGCGCAATTGAACAATCCTACGCCAGAAAAATCGCTGAGATAGCCACCGCCGAGGACATATCTGAAATCCTTCCAAAAGACGAGATCCTTTCACGCTACCTCAACCTAGTTTCCTTCGGAAGAAATTCCTTCGGCGTGCAAGATGCCGCGCGCACATTTTTCGGAACTACTGCAAAAGACCTCAGTGTCCCCCAGTCCGCGTTACTCGCAGGCCTTGTACAATCCCCTTCCTACCTCGACCCGTATGAAAACCCAGAAGGTGCACTGTCTAGAAGAAACGTTGTGATTCAAGCAATGTCGAACCAGGGATTCATTTCACCAGCTGAGGCGGAAACGTTTCAAAACGAGCCTCTAGGGGTTCTGGAAACACCTCATGGTCTCCCCAAGGGGTGCGCATCGGCGGGCAATAGAGGGTTCTTTTGCGACAAGGCTCTAGAAGACCTCGCTTCACAAGGTATTACAGAGGACATGCTTAACATGGGCGGGTACCATGTCACTACTACGCTTGACCCGCATGCTCAAGATACTGCGGTAGACGCCGCGAAACGAAATGCCCCAGATCCCGCCCAGTCTGTAGCGGAGACTGTTGTGCTTGTTCAACCAGGTGAGGATTCTCGCCGTGTCAGGGCAATTGCCTCGTCGCGTGACTACGGGTTTGAGCCTGGCCAGTCATCGTTGCCTCTTGCCACATCACTCGTGGGGCATGGCGCGGGTTCAGTGTTTAAGATTTTCGCGGCCGCTGTGGCATTAGAAAACGGAATGGGGCTACAGGCGAACCTCAACGTTCCTGCAACATATGCTGCTTCTGGTCTTGGTTTCGGAGGTCAGAAGGATTGTCCTGAAAATAAGTATTGCGTTTCCAATGTGGGTGCTTACCCTGCTAGTATGACATTGACTCAAGCTCTTGCTACATCTCCAAATACGCCGTTTGTTGCCATTGCTGAGAAGGTTGGTAATGCTGCGATTGTTGATAAAGCTGTGAAAATGGGGTTGCGTAGCTACGCGGAAGGCCAAGAGGGGGAGACTATTGCTGACAGGATGAGGTCGAGTGGTTCGTTTGTTTTAGGGCCAACTGCGGTGAACACACTTGAACTTGCAAATGTGGGGGCGACGATAGCCTCGAATGGTGTGTGGTGTGCTCCTGAGACTATTGAGCATGTTTCTCACAATGGAGTGGATGTTCAGGTTCCTGCTTCTTCGTGTGAGAGGGCTTTGGAGGCTGATGTGGCTCGCCTGCTTTCTCATGGTTTGAGCCAGGATACGGTTAAGGGTACAGCTGTTCAGGCGGCGAAGGACACAGGGTGGAGCAGTATTCCTGTTTCTGCTAAAACTGGTACAACTGATGGTAACCAGTCTGCTTCTTTTCTAGGGTTTACAAGTGGTTTGTCTGGTGCTGTTTATGCGTTTAATGATGGTGATTCGGCGGCTCCTCTTTGTTCTGCTCCTTTGCGTCAGTGTGACAAGGGGGATTTGTTTGGCGGTAAAGAGCCTGCGAGGACATGGTTTGAGGCGGTGAAACCGTTGCTTGATAGCTATGGCGGGTCGAAATTGCCGGATGTGGATAAGGGGAAGTTGCGTTCGAATAGTCAAATTGTGGACAAGGTGAAGGAGATTGCGGTAGGTAAGTCTGAATCTGATGCTACGAGACTTCTTCGGGATGCTGGGTTTGAGGTGACTGTTGTCAATGAGGTTGATAATATTGAGTATTCTCGGGGGGAGGTTGTCAATGCTGTGTTGTTGGAGGGGTCGCTTCAAGGGGGTAAGGTTGCGATTGATGTTACTGTTACGGGTGTTGAGTCTCGACCTGTCGTGTCTAATGATGGGTCGCGCAGCGGTGGTTCGAGTGCTCGTAGGGATGGGTTGCCTTCTCCGGCTACTCCTGGTCGCGGGGTTCCGCGTTCTCGGTTTGATATGCCTGCGCCTTCGACTCCCGATGCGTTTCGTTAGTGGAATGTGGCGGAGGGAAATTTTCTTGAAAGAGATGGGGTAGCATCCATCTTTCGTGTTATTGTTGAGGTCAGCTGTATTAGCTTTCTTTAGTTAATTTTTCTTAAAACAAAGGTGTGTATTATGCCGTCTCTTACAAGCCAGAACATACCAGACCCAGAGTCTGATAACTCGTCACAAATGAGCGATATTTTTGCTGACAACCCTCTATCTTCTGGAGGCAGTGATTCTCTTAGCGGTGCAACGGATGGGATGCGCCAGGGGTTGCAAAACGATATGCAAACTCGTGATAATCCTTTTGCCCGTGCGGCGGAGGAGAAACGTTCAAATGGAATCAATGACCCGTTTAACGCAGGTAATTTAAGTTCGTCTCAGTACACTGGTGACGCTAATGCCATTGACGAGAATTTGCAGAACCTTAATGCGCTTAATGCTTTGTATGATGGAAATATTCCGTCGGGTGTGAGTTTTTCCGAGCATGAATATATTGGTGATCACGATGGTTCAGATTGGATTCGGGGTATAGGTCAATTAGCGGCAGGTGCGGGGTTGTATGCTGGAACTCGGAAAGCAAAAACAAGTGCACTCGCGTATACAAATGATTCCCTGTCGGTGTCCGAAAAAAACAACATCGGAAGAATTTTCGAAAGAACCAGTCCTAGCTCCCCAAGTCGTGCCGAAGATTACGCAAAAATGGAGCACACCTTCTTGAAGAAGCTTGATGAGCGCGCCACGAGTGATAAATTCACCCCTCTTTCAAAGCTTGCGAATAAGTACGAGACGTGGAGGCTTGGAACCCTTGAACGTGTAGCGGGTGAAGCCCCTGGCGCTGGCAAAACTGCGGCGAAACTTGGTACAAAAACCCTTACTCAAACCCAGGCGTCCGCTATAGCGGTACACTCGGGAGAGAAAGTCGCAACCCGTTTCGCCACCAAAGAAGGCGTGCGCATCGCAACCAAAGAAGCAGGACGCGGAATTGGAAAAGGACTTGCAACTAAAATCCTACCACGCATAGGCTTGACCGCCGTGTTCCCTGTCGGCACAGCAGTTTCAGTAGCTCTCGTAGCACTCGACCCAGGAGTAGTTAACTTTATACGCAAGGGGATAGTGGAAGCGTTACCTTGGACATCTAAAACCCCAGACATGGACACCCCACCAGAACCACCACGCACATACTTCCTCCCACTCGCCCACGACCCCAACCGAGACCCAGCAATCGAAGACACCGACAACCAACTCGTCCAAGTCAACAACACCACCTTCGCATTCGAACCAGATAAAGTATGGCCAGAAGACCCCGCAATCCAAACAACCGGAACCTTCGACTCATACCTTGAGCTCTTCAACAAAATGAACGACCTCGTCCTCGAAGCAGTACAAGGAAGCTACGGGCCACTCCAAGAATTCCAAGAAGAACAACAAGTCAACAAACTCCTCGAAGCACGAGCACCCTTCATTGAAGCAATGACAGCAATGCCTGTTGACCTGCTTCAAGAAGTGGCAAATGAATCACTCTACCCAATCGCAGGGTTCTCAAACGCATACACAAAATTCAGGGAAATCATCAACAGATCCCGCCTCACCATCCACGAGTCGGGCAACGCCGACACATGGCTCGGCGGACTCCTTGTCAACCCTAAAGACCTATTCATCTGGACAAAAACACTCGAAGCAGATGAAATGCTCAACGTTGCCCAAGAAATGAAAGCAGCTGCCGACGAAATCGACGAGGGAAACCAACGCCTCGCCAACATCAAATTTGACTGGACTTTCACCGAAAAAAGCATGCAACCCGTATTCGGGCTTAGCAAACTCCAAGAAAACTACAGCAAAGGAATCGACAAACAAGAACGTTCGGAACAAGCAGAACAAGGAAAAGAAGACAGAAACCTTCAGCCAATCAACCACACCACACCATCACCGGCACAATTCTCTTCCCCAAGAGTCCCAACAACACCGATCCGCACACTTCGCGACAACGGGCTGCCTGGGCGCAATACTGACGAACTAAAAACACCAAAAATCCCAGACATCAACCTCTCACCAGATGGAATATCTACCCCCACACCAAAAACACCAAAACCAGAAGACATCACCAACAACCTGCCAAAAATTGACACCACTACTGAACCATCCAAATTCAACCCTGGCAAACTCGAAACCCCAGACACCTCAATCACCACACCCAAAACACCAAAACTCGACACAGAAAGCATCAAAACAGACGTGTCGAAATCTGAACCAACCCTACCAAACCCCAGCACAGTCTCACCAAGCGGGATCAAAACACCAACAAGTGATCCTGCCACAACAAAACTGTCACAAAGCCCGAACCTGCCAACCATCGACCAAACACCAAAGACGACAACAGGGATCAAAACACCAGAATCACCTAAAACAGACCCCAAAAATCCGAAATCGCCGCTCAACTCGCAAAACCTCACCAGCGGTGTTCGTGGCCAAACCACTACACTGCCCGCCGCAAGCAGGACACCAAACACCTCTTCTGGTATAAAAACCCCACCATCACCAACACCAGGAGGTGGAACAGGCGGTGCACCACGCGGTGGCATCCCAACAAACCCTGTCAAACCTGGCGCAGCACCCACAAACCCAGCCAACACCGTGCAGGCAGGTCTCGGCAACCCCGCAGAAAACAAAAACACCCCACCACCTACAGACCCCGCAGAAAACGAAGCTCCAGAAGCACCAGAATTCGAAGACAACCCCACATCAGGAGAACGTGAAACAACAACCATATCCAGAGACGGGAAAACATTCGACATGGGCAGCGGGAAAGCCGCGAAACTCGCAGAACTCATCAACCCCACAGACGGATCAGCACCTATCTCACTTAGAGAAGCAATGGGTGAAGCAGGATACGATGTTCCCGACCCTGGTGCCAACCCAGGTAAACCAGTCTCCCCAATGGACCTGCAACCAGGAGATCTTGTCATTGGTGAAAAATACCAAGGCATCTACGTCGGAGACGGTACTGTACTCACCTCCGAAGGGCTCAAACCTCTCAACGAAGTGGCAGTGTTCAGCGGAAACGACCCTAACCAAGGGCTTTTCCGGCCAGATGCGACAGAAGTTGATGCTGAGTCAGCACAAACAGGTCAAGAAGCGTCCGCTACCCAAGACTTCGAAACAGGGGAAGAATCCAAGTCCAGCGGCCCCGCAAATGAAGATAATTCACCACGTGTTGGCCCAGGTCTTGGAGGTCTAGGACACAACGGTGCCCGTGCCGCTATGGGCAACGCGAATGCTGGGAGGAAAGCATCCGTAACACCAGGTGGAGACCCCTTCGACCCAGGTGGTTCCAAGGTCGCTTCTGACCCGTTTGAGCGCATTGCTGTAACAGGCACCGGAGGTATCGGTCGCTCGTTCGGCCCGAATGTTCCGACAGGAGACTAATACATGAGTACACCAATTTCAATTAACGCATCTACCGCACAAACCCTCGAAACGCTTATAGAAAACATCGAACGACTTGGTAACTTTTTGAACCTTGATCTCACAGCAAGTGACGTAAGATTTAGAACACGCCAAGATGATGTTCTCAAAACCACAGCTCTAGAGGCAGAAAGAACTCTTCAGCAAGCACGCGCAGCGATACAAACACTACGAAACCTCGAAGAAGCAGACACAGAGGCTGAAAGTCTTGTTCACGAAGACGGGTCACACACTGCGTCCAACTCCGCTGATACCACCTCTACTGCTACGGCTCAGCAGTCCACAGCACCTACAGCAACATCCGCCTCAACCCCGGCAACTCCACCAGCGGAAAGAGAGTTTGAACGAGTCCCTCTTGCAACAGACCCAGAAACACTACCCCCTCACCAATCCAACCTGGCCTCTGCGACAGCACAAAGATTTTCCTCGGAAACATCACCTGCAACACCACCACAAAGTGCCCCTGGGGACACGACCCAACCCGAAACAACACTCTCCTCTGCACAAGGAAACACCCCTACCGCGTCAGAGACAACACTATCTTCCGCGTCAACCACTCTTTCATCAGGGGAAGAGACATCAGCAAGCAACAAATACGTAGGCTATGTTGACTCGTCTTCGACCAACACTGCCGAATACGCAAGCTACAATCCAGGCGTGACAATGAGCAAACAGAACCTACAAGAACTGTCCGATTTGCACAACAAAGTCAGCTATGGGCCTGAAATTTTCGAAGAAATATGGTTCGAAGAAGACGGCGAAGCATCCTACGATGAGTACTATGATGACTACTACGACGATGGGTACGGCTACTATGATGACTACGGATTCGTCGATGGGTACGAAGGCGAGGCCATGGTTCTTGTCGGAAACCCCACAGACCAAACAATGCTTGACGTTTCCCAAGTAACATTCGAACGCCCTCAAGACATGACCGTCTCCAAAGAAGAGTTCGACGCCATCTTTGAAGAAATCATGTGGCGCGCCGCCATCGACGACCCAGTAGCAAAAGACAAATGGTACCAAACACTCATGCTGATCGCGGAGAACGAGTCAAATATGAACCCCGCGGCCGCCAACGGGTGGGACTCGAATGCGGTCGGCGCTACACAAGAAGACGGATACCCCGCTCAATCTTCTAGAGGTATGTTCCAAACCATCCCAGGCACATTTGCCGCTAACCACATGGGAGGAACTTCCACTTCGATTTATGACCCAGCGGCATCTATGGGGGCGGCTGTGAACTACCTTATGAACAGATACGGTTGTGACAGATACGGTAACGGTCTGGACGCGTTCTATAGTGCCAGAGTTCCCGTCTACCACGGGTACTAAGGTGGTAGTATAGAGTCGTGAGCCCAATTATTAACTCACAATAATTCTTATAGACATAGCCGGAGCTAATACTTGAAACCGAGGAAACATGAGCACAGACTACCCACCATTTACAGCACCAGAAATACCGAAAGAACAACAAGACGAAAGCATCGCCCGGTACGGTCTTCCACCAAGTGATGTGCAAGAGCATCTTTTTGTCACTCGCACATATGATAGTCCCTTAGTGATGATCACAAGCAGGGAGGGTTTGGATGCTAAAAGGTTACGTGCCGAAATCATCATGGCAAATTATGCCGCCCAAGTTCGCTACGACCAACTCCCTCGCGAAGTGAAACATTTCGACCGGGATGTTGTGCGACAGGCTTTAAAATATCAAGAACGAAATGCTGAAAACGAAGACATCTAAGGATCAACAATGCCAATACAAAAGAACACAAACGAAGAAACAGACCTCATCATAGGAAACCGTTTCCCCGTTGATAATGAAGAAACATTCGCCACTGATGCAGCGAACCAGCGAATGGTTGCGACTAATCTACGACAACTTAGAGAGCAAATAGCGGAAACTAAAAAAATCATATCCGAAACAATGACAGGCCAGACAGCAACAAGCTATCTCGAATCTTTGGAAGCTCAAGATAAAAAATTCCAGGAAGCGGCAGATAGTCACGACATGATCGCCGAAGGGCTTGAAACCACGGCTAATAATATTGCTGTGACAAAAGCGAACATGAACCATGCGGATGACATGTTCCATGAAAACATGGGGAACCTGAAACAATGGGGCGTTTCCACAGGGCAAGTGCAAGAAACCATGTCTGATGAAAGAACCAAACTCATTGACGAAGCCCAAGAGAATATACGGAGAAGTGAAACTGAACTTTCTAGTTTCCAGCAGGAAGCTGTTTCAAATTTGAATGCGGGAAATCCAGTCGGGTCGAACACCGCGTTCAGGCTTAACGAAGGTGCAACATCGAGTGCTATCATTGACTCTAAAGGCGCTGGGTTTACAGGAGCTAGCACATCGGGAACTGCCTCAGTGGGAGGTGTCCTTGGCACAGGAAGTGGCACGGGGCGAAACCAGGGCACGACCCAGAAACGGTTCAACAGTAGTGACTCGTCTACATCCTTGTCCTCTACTACTTTGGCAGACAGACCAACATCTGTGTCCTCTGGTGGATTCGTTGTCCCTTCAACCATTGCTTCTCAGACCCAAAACAACCCGTCAACGTCTGCCGCACCAGGTGGCACCACAATGATGCCACCTGGGATGCTTGGGAGTCTTGGTTCTTCCTTGTCGGGCCAGAGTGGTGCTGTATCTTCCCCATTCGCAGGAAGCACCACCCAAAGTAGAACCGGTAACATGTTCCCTGCATCGTCTCAATCTTCCGCCCGTCCTGAAACAGACGGTCGCATATCACCAGAATGGTCGGACGGGAAAAATGAAGTCGTTACTGTGGCCGCCACACTGTGGCAAAACCTTGCGGCCATGGGGTGGGAAACACCTGTCGCTGTTGCACGAGTACGCTACGAAAACAACGAACAAGACCTGGTATGGGCCACGAACTTTGGTGCAAGTTTTGTCCCCGACACTGTCACAACTTCAAAAGCGAAACCTATAGACTTGTCGAAAGTTAGCGAGAAAATCGCCCAAAGAATCACTCTTCTACCTGCGTCTGTGGGACTTGATCTGTGGCTACAACACACAGGTATTGAGGTTTCGGATCGTGTTGTGATAGCGCCTCGACAAGACCACATTGCAAAAGGATTCGACAGAATTGACTACACGGAGCTTTTCCAGCTGGATGAGCAACGCTTGCTTCAAGAAGTAGTCCTTTCTTCGGATGAGTTCGCCCCAGTGAAATACGAGAATCCTATTTCTCAGGCTACAGAGCTTGCTTCACAAACAGATCATAGCCTTGGGGAAGCGTTGCAGTACGCAATGTACGCTCAAGTTTCTGGTGGCACAGAAAATATGCCCGACGGAACTAGTTTGTCGGCTGCGGGGTATTTGAAAGAAGCTGTGTGTGCTACGTTGAAGTTGAAGCTGGATGCGGGTGACAAAGACGGGTATCATTTCCTTATTTGGCAGGCGGAGCAATTCGATAACATTGCCTAATGCCCTAACATTCTTTAAGCCACGAGGTTATCTGACCACGTGGCTTATTGCATTAACACAGCGCTCCGACCCTGTCGAGCCCTACTCCCCCATCGTATTCGCGCTCGGCGGGAAAAGAATAGGCTCTATATAAGGAAACACCACCTGCATAAGGATAAGAAAAACCACCAACGCTACAAACAAAGAAACAACACCTTTTGTTGTCGTGTTCCCTGGAATTATGCGCCACAACAAAGTAAACATATTAAGCTATCCTTCCATTTCCTCAGGCATTGCACCAGTTGCCTTATCAATCCGATCCACCTCAATGGCATGAATAATCATACGCTCCCTATCCGAGAACTGCGGGTGGCACGTTGTCAACGTCAGCAGATTCAATTTACCCTGATCAATTCCCTCGCCTTTTCCAGGGACAGGGTCAATAACACCAATATCAAGAGGAGTAGTGATATGTCTACCAACAAGATCAGAATACTGACCTGATGTTAACCCTGCATTTTGCTCCTGAGTGAAGCACTCAGCCCCAACTCCCGCATCCATTGGAGCAACTTTGTACACATGGTACATGTCCTCGGTTTCAATAATGACACTATCGCACGTCTCCAATCTTCCCAGATCGTTAAACGGAGCACCAGTTCCTACACGGTGACCTGCAATACCCATGTTGCCAGGCTCCCCCGGCATTTGCGTGTCCTCATAGTGACCAGGGCCGATATCAAGATCTTTGTCCTCAACACCTTGAACAACGGCATAAACGAAATCTGTTCCGAACGCCGGAATATAAATATTGGCAAATGCATCCCCGACCTCGGGGCGAAGATTCTTACGAGGATTTTCCCACTGCTGGGCGAGAATATTTCCCGCAGCCGCCTGCCGGTTTCCTGCCTCAATATTTGTCCAAAACGCTTGATACATAGCGAACGAAAACAAAAGCGCCCCGATAGCAAGGAATGTTTCCGCGACAAGGGAACGTCCTATACCCATGGGCTGTTTCGTCTTTTGTGAAGATATTCCTACATCTCTAAAAGTTGGTTTTCGTGTCATTTTACTTACGCCTTAGTGTCGTGTCCACACAACTATATCATACGCATCACAATGAGAATAACGAGCGAGCATCAATGACAACAGGCTGCATAGATTCCCAAAAAAGATACCACATATAGTAGCAACACAAAAACCGTTACATTTCCCACAAACAGAAAAACAACACAACCAACACAAAAACACACAGCACAAACATCCAAAAACATAAAACCCGCCAACCCACAAACACCCGCACTCCCAAAACAGCACCCACAACATGTAGTATAGAACCCCACCCACAAAACCACACAACTTGCAAACCCCACAACCCACCAACTACCATAAACAACCAGACACACAAAGGAGACAAAGCATGCTAGGCGCAAACAAACTCACAACCATCTTCGGAGCACCCCGCCAAGGCACCAACACCGCAGGAACAACCATCCTCAGCTCCGTCCTCAGCGGATACGCCGACGCAGGATTTTCCATCATGTTCCTCAAACCAGGAACCAAAATCCCCGCCGACTACCGCACCCCAAAACAAAAACAAGAAGAAGAACAACTCGCCCAACAAGAAGGCCGCAAAGCAAAAAGCGGCTTCTACCTAGCAACCCAAGACAAAAAACTCCTCAAACAATACCTCAAAGCCGCCCGCAAAGACGCAGATGGCCCGGACAACGACCCCAACGCAATCGGCGGACTCACCCCACTCAACTTCGGCATCGTCCCCGACAAATCAAACGTCATCGTCGTCGACTGCGACACCAAAGACGAAACCGAAGCATTCCGCAACTGGGTCATGGACCACACCCAAAACCCAGACATCAAATACAACATCGACAACATCCGCCCCAGCGTCATGTCCCCAGGATCAGTCCAAGGCGGGGAATGGGAAATCATCCAAGACGAAGCCATCGAAGACGACTATGGCACCCCCGTCTACCACCCACCCGTATACCGAAACACCGGGGGCGAAGTCGTACACTCCCACGGCGGACACTGGTACTACTTCTACCCAGAAGGGTACGAACTACCAGAAACCGCACCATCAAAAATCACCATCACCTACGACTGCAAACCACGAACCGAAACACTCACCGCCTACCGAAACCTGCAAAATGAACTCGCCCACACCAACGACCCAGTAGAGCAACAAAAACTCCACGCACAACTCGAAGACGTTGAAGCAGAGATCGAAAACACCCGAACCGAAGCGATCCGAAACTACAACAATTTCGATGACATGAGCGATGACAACGGTAAACTCAAGAACGGGTTCGGCACCTTCGTCGTCATGATAAGAAACTGCTACGTCCTCATCCCACCATCTTCACGACCAGAAGGACACTACCGCGTAGGATCCGGCGACATGGAATGGGAACCCTGGCTCGAAGACCTCATCAACAACAACATGAAACCCCAACGAGACCCAGCCCCCACAAACAAAGCACCAGAACCACTCGTAGTATCGCCCCAAAAAGCCGCCGCCCCAAGCTCGCTAGAAGCAGCAGGACCGGTTGACCCGTACGCGGCAATCACCGCAACAGGCCCAGATGAACTCAATGAAATCATCAGTGAATGGGCCTGGCCAACACGATGGTCGCAACTACTCACCCCACATGGATGGACATACTATAGCCAAGACTCTTGTGGTTGCGAAATCTACACAGCTCCAGGTGTCCACAGCTCCCCTAAATCAGCAACCGCACACGACTCCGGTTGTGAACTTGGCAGGAGCGAACTTGGTGACCTGCGAATCTGGACAGACAACCCGCCAGAAGAATTCATGCCTTACATTGCCCGAGGCAAACGAGACTTCTCCAAAATGACGGTCAACGCCATCCTCAACTACAACGGGGACAACGCAGCCGCCATCAGAGGGGAAGGTCTCACCCTCCCCGGGCTCGACTACGAAGGATACGTCAATGAAGATTTCGTCCAATTCTTCCACGACTACATCGACAACGCGGCAAACCCCAATGTGCAACAGCAAATGCGGGGTAACCAAATTCTGCAAGACCCCGTGGAATTCTTCAGCTACAAACAAATCAAACAACAAGACCCACCGAAATACATTGTCGAAGATACCCTAGAGGCAGAATCTTTCTCAGCAATCATCGGACCGTCAGGTTCTGGTAAATCCTTCGTCGCTATCGACCTTGCATGCAACATCGCTACAGGCGGATACTGGCTCGGTAAAAAATGCCGCAAGCGTAAAGTCGCGTACATGCCAGGCGAGGGCAACGCTGGTGTGAATAAGCGTCTCCAGGACTGGGGAGACCTCCACAAAGGAAACGATGACCTCCTTGACGCAGGGCTTGTTGTTGCCAGCCACCTGCCAAACATGCATGCCTACACTCGTGTTGAGTGGGGCATCTTGGAAGAGCAAATCAAAGCACTCAACGTTGATGTTGTCGTAATTGACACCTGGTCGCGTGCTATTGCGGGTGCGGATGAAAACTCTGCCGAGGAAATTTCCCGCATCATTCAGACCCTGAACGAATTACAACGACGCGTCAAGTGCTCCATCATTCCTATCCACCACACCTCGAAAGAGTCCACATTTGCACGTGGGTCATCGGCATTTAACGCGGCACTCGATACCGAAATTCTTGTGCGCGCAGTTGATGGTGATCCTGAAGATCTCGGGCGGCGACTCATTTCTGTGGAAATCACGAAACAGAAAAATACTGCGGCATGGCTTGATCCCCGTTACTGCCAGCTTAAAGCGTATGGCGAGGTGAAGTTTGAATTCGATGAGGAAGATTTCCCCGTCAAAATGGACCCTCCCACGGTTATTGCCGATCTGAGTGGCAATATTGAGGAAACTGGTGGTTTGAATGGTTCCTGGAACCTGGATAAAGACGGTCGCGGTCTTACTGAGCCGTTGCCTCCTGCTGTCGATATCCTCAGGGAGATTTACGAGGCTGTCAATATCCGCTCTATTGTGGGTATCACGTATGCGAAGCTCGTTTCTATCGTGTACGACAACCTCACGACCTTCGTGGATCACCCGCATCCGAAGCTGTCTGACGAGATTGAGAAGCTTATCGGATCTGCTGTGGCGCACCGTATGATTAGCCATAAGGGGAACACGTCGAAATTCACGATTCCTCGCGGTAATTTTGCGAAGTCTCCTGAGCAGCTCGCGGAAATTCTGTATGGGGTTGTTGAGGATGAGGAGGAAGATGAGCAAGACAGCACGGGCCAGGAAGCGCCGAAGAACGAATCTGATGATAAGGGAGCGGATGGCAACAAAGACAATGTTGTCCACATGTTCGACATTGAAGAAGATCAATCAGATAAGAATGGGGAAGAAAACTAAACCATAACCTCCTGAAAGGACACAAAAACCTCCCACTGGAAACAAGCACCAGTGGGAGGAATTATTTCCTCAAATCATCTACTCTACGCGATCAAGAGGCTGATACTGAATCGGGAAAGGATGCCCCATCCCCTCAACAACAGGAGACGGTCCGATAGCAAACTCCAAAGCAACATTCCACTTACTCGAATTCTTATGCTTATTCACCCTCGCAGCAGACGTTGGACAGTTCTCACCCCCAGTAACAAGCAACTGCGTATCAACAGCACCGAACAACGCGGAAGTACCCCTCATTCTCTGCTTCTCTAGCGCAGTATGGTGCACAAAAACCACACTACAGCCACTCATCTCACGAAGCATATCCAAGTCACTAATGATGCTTCCGATTTGCGAAGCCGAGTTTTCATCCACCCCAGGGGTTGCGCGTGCCCATGTGTCAATGAATACAACATCGGGGTTAGAGTTTACAAGCTCCTGGTATCCTTCTTTACCTGCGCTTGTAAGTGTGCCCGAGCTGACAGATATTTCAAGATCATCAGCATCAATTTTTCTGAATTCGATCTGTTCTGCAAGTCTTGCCAAGGTAGAGCGCTTGCCTTCGGGGGTGATGTATACAACTTTGCATTTTCGCTCTGGTGTAAACGCGTCAATGCCTAACCAGGGGGTTTTTGATGCGAGTGCAATTGCAAGATCAGTTGCGAGGAATGACTTTCCTGATGTTGGCGGGCCTGCAATTGCCATGAGGGATTCTTCTTCGAGTAGTTCAGGGATGAGCCAGGAGATTTCTCCAATTTCTTTCAGGGCGTCTTTGAAATCAATGAGGTCGAATGACATTTGGGTTTCCTTCTTTGTGTCTATGGTTGGGTGCTAATCTTATCATGGAGGGAGCTTCGGAGATATTTAGCCTTTGGTTCTGGGAAACAATTTGATGATTTCCTTCAATGTTTCCTCGCCAACGCGGGTGAAAGGAACCACACATGTGAAATACCCCTGACCAGAGTGATGGTCGCGCATTTGCACGAACATCTTCCCAGAAAACGGGTTACTACTAATGTCGATGACAGGCCCGTTCGACCAGGATACGAGAACATGGTTGTCCTCAACACCTCTCTCGGGGTCTCTGAAAAAGGAGCTGTAGCACGCGTCTATCACATTTCTCAAAGAAGTCTCAACGCTGGACCGACACATATTAGGAGATTCGACCCACACGTATGCTCCCGACTCATAGTACTTCGCTGCGGAAACATCCCCATCTGACCAGTAGAAAAAGGCCTGGGATCCTCGTGCAAGGACACGAATATCTTCTGAACCTAGGATAAAACTGGTTACATCAATATCAGGAACCCCTACCCGATTATCATCCATGTTTCCGTATCGTAGCAACGCCTTTTCAATAACAACCCCTAGTCTCTGCTGCTCGTGCAAAGGTTCAGCTACGGCTAAATAACCGTTCTCGTTGTACACAGCGACATACGAACCGTCGAATGAAGCATCCCCCGCCCCAGCCGCAGAACAGGACATACTTGCATTTTTCGTCTCTGACTTTGACACACGTTTCAAAATAACCACTTCTGCATGGGCGAAATTAATCAACACATCAGAAGAACCGTCCCAAATACCTGAAATCACACGGCTGACATCGACCACAGCCTTATAATACGAACGAACCGGGCCGTCCACAGTGACATAGACATTGCCCGTCTTTGCGGAACATGATGCGACCACACTCCCGTATGCGACTCTGCGTCGTGCGGTTTGGTTGTGTGCCAAGGACTGAATCTCGGTGGTGGAGAATGCTTTTCCCATGAATCAAATTATTCCTTTTCTACAGAATTTTCCTAGACAAATCATAACAGGAACCATTCCCACCGTGCAACCGTGACAAGGAGGCTAGAAATTCCGAATCAACACCTCATCCACAGCCCCTCTCCCCGACCCCTTACTATTAACTCTCCGCGTAGCAGAAACAACATCTGTCTCATAATCCGAATACAAATCAAAAACAACAGGAGAAGACGAATTCGACAACAAGACAAACACACCCCTTTCCGTCAACTCATCGATAACATCCCGAAGACGCACCTGATCATCCAAATCAAAACCCTCAGACGTGTACCTCGCAAACGAACTCGTCACACTCAAAGGAGCATACGAAGGATCGAAATACACAAAATCACCCTCCCTAGCACCATCTAACGCGTCAAGATAATCACCACATCGAAACTCAACATCAGCACTATTCAAATAATTCGACATTGACCTCAACGCGGGCTCATCGCAAATTTTCGGATTCGCATACTTCCCGAACGACGCATTGAACTGACCTTTCTTGTTCACCCGGTACAAACCGTTAAAACACGTCTTATTCAAATACACCATCCTTGCAGCCCTCTCCACGTCAGAAAGATTACAAAACACCTCAGCATCACGATCAAGAGCCCTGATTTCATAGTAAAACTCAGGATCATTCGGGTACGTTGACAATAGCCCTATCAAAGCATCCACATCGTGCTCAACAACACGGTACAGATTAATAAGCTCCACATTTGAATCATTCACCACAGCCCTGTCAGGCATTAGATCAAAAAGAACAGCACCACCACCAACAAAAGGCTCAAAATATGTTGCCTCCGACCACACCAACCCCTTAGGTACCCTCTCACGAATAACAGGCAACAGCTGACGCTTCCCGCCCACCCACTTAATAATTGGCTGAACTGCCATACAAACCTTCTTCCAAGAAATAACAGATCCTAAACCTACCACACAACCACACCCCAAGAGACAACCACCCACAACATGAGCTAAACTAACAACCGCAGTCAACGCTAGAAAGAAAAACACCAATGACAAACTCCCCCTTCTACAACAAAACAGAACTCAAAGAACGAGGATGGACCGACACCTCCATCAAAAAGTTCCTCGGAAACCCCGACCGGAAAGGGAAAAATAGAAAAGGGAAGCGCGGAAAAGTAACCCTCTACTTCAAAGACCGAGTCCACGAGACCGAATCCACCCCACAGTTCAAAGAATGGAAAACAAAAAGCGAAGCGCGAAGCCAAGCCAGCCTGAAAGCCGCTGAGAAAAAGCGCCAAGAAACACTTGACAAGGTCACTTCTCGACTTGACAGCATTGACCTTAAAGATGAATATAAACATCTCACCCGGGATGAACTCAGGAAGAAAGCGTCCGAGAGTTTCCTCACCCTAGAACAACGAAGAGAAGCACGCTCCAATGGGAAATACATTGCAGAACAAATCACCTCTCGCCGAACAGGCGCGTTTTTCAGCCGGATTGAAACGAACTACCTTAGACACGAAGGTACCATTTACGATGAGGAACTCAAAGAGTACTTCAACGCGACAGGGGTTGGTCAGGCGATTGATATGGTTCGTGAGCGTGTTTACGACACAATTGCTACGTATTATCCCCACCTTGCTGGCGAATGTGAAAAACAACTTGGAAAGCGTCGTGCGAAAGAAGCAAGAAAACGAGGTCAAGACGTGACGAACAGGACAGCAAAAATCACAAGATCGTAACAAACAAACCGCACCAGAAAACACAAGGAAAAGTGTCTACACGGTGCTGATTTGCAATCCAAGTCAACACCATGTAACATACAATCCGTACAACAAAACAACGCCCCTATAGCTCAGTTGGCCAGAGCTGCTGGCTTTTAACCAGTAGGTCCCAGGTTCGAATCCTGGTGGGGGCACTGCTACAAACGTAGCTGTACGGGTCTATAGCTCAGTTGGTTAGAGCGCATCTCTGATAAGGATGAGGTCGCTGGTTCAAATCCAGCTAGACCCACAAACAACAAAACTCGGACCAGGAGAGAAATCCCCTGTCCGAGTTAACAGCATCACAGAAACTATCAATTCTGCCCCATAACCCACCAACGTTTTGTCAAATATAAAGTTTGCGATGTAGTGAGAATATCATCATCTTCTGCACTTCCACCCCAAACTTCCTCAAGACACGAACCATCCCCGTCGCCATCCTTGACTTTAGAAGATACTCCCGAGTCTCTTTGCACATGGTCTCACTTAACCCAGGTATCTTCAAACTCAATACACGGAACCTCAACAAAATCAACACCCTCCTCAGGAACAAGCAACTCCTGAGTCTCAAAATCAGTCGAATACAACGTCGAAGCATCCTCCGCATCAAGACCATGATAGTGCAAACCCTCATCACACACCCAAACCGCCACATACTTACGCGGAACAGTCTCAACACCGCCACCAGGAGCAATAACCTCCACATCTTCCTCATCATTAAACACTTGGACAATAACAATATAGTCCTTCAGCACAGCTGAGCTTTGCAAAATGGCAGGAATCACACTATTGCTATAGAAAATGGAATCCTTCGCCAAACTAATTTCAAAGAATGCCTCGCCCGTAAACGTACCATTCGGCTCCACAATAGTGACAATACCTTCTGTGTTCTGGCCCGGAACATGATCCAGAAGAGCCGCAAGAACACTGGCGGAATATTCATCTACCAACTCATCTTCTGCCCGCACACCCCATACACGATTAGCGAATGCCTCAACCTTAAGAGGGCTGAACACATACGGATTCATGATATCAAGGACAGTAGAAACCTTGACAGCCTCCGCCGTGCTACTTACGAAAAGCGTAGGTTCATCGAAATCTTCGATGCTCGAAGACTCCTCCACGTTGAGAAGACCTGAATCCTCATCAGGCTCAAAAGTTTCAAGGAAATGCTGACTCAGCTTATAGTTCGCCTCATACTGCGAAGTGGAACCCTTGGTCACGTTTTCCAACTGTTTCAAAGAACCGCCCTTTTTCAAAAACATCGACAGATCGAAAAGCGTGTCGATGCCGTACTTTCCGAAAACCTCATCTACTTCCCATGAAAAATTGTTTTTAAGCTGCCCTGCGGTGACTACCGTTCCATCTTCCAGAGACTCAATGAGACTGTTCAGGTCGTGTTTTCTGATGTGGTATAGGTTCTTGATTGATTTTGAAATTGTGGAGTCGCTCATGTGTCTGTGTCCTTTTCGTGTAGAGGTACAGTGGTTAGTATAGTCTTCTTTTCGTATTTTTCAAAACGGAAACCATTGCCAAGGCATGAGAAAAGCCCTCCTTGCATCAAAGAGGGCTTGGAATAAGACCTTAAGGGCTAGTTCTTGCGAGCAAGTACCTTTTCAGTCTTCTTGTTGAGCACGCTACGCGCGCCAGCTGCACCAGCAAGCGAGGAAATCACCGCACCGAGTACGAGACCAAGTATGGTCCACCAGGTGCCTTCTGCCGCATCGTCAGAATACTCGTTGTATGTGTCCTGTACCTGTGTTGCTGCGTCTTGTGCTTGGCGTTGCGCATCATCAATATCTGACTGTGTTATACCGTCCTGCAAAGCATCTGTGCCGTTATACACGTCAGTACTTGTCACTTCTGCCGCGTTGCCAGCGGTTTGTGCGACTGTGTCAAGTGTATTGCCTGCGATAGAGCCAAGACCACCAATCACGGAGGCCCCTAGCCAGCCAGCAAGAATAAGTGCGGATAGAAGCGAAGTTGCCCATGTTGCGAAGCCATGGAAAAGTCCTGCTCTGACTCCAAGTGCTCCTGCGACGTATCCTGCTGCGGCGAATGCAATAACAAGACCTATGATAGTTGTGATACCTGTGGCAATGCCTGTGGACCCTTGTAGCCCCATTGCGGCAGCCACAAGTCCGAAGACTGTCATGATAGACAAGAAGGTAACTACTCCTGCGAAGATTGATCCCCAGGAGATGTTTCCGTGTGAAATATTCTCGTTATCGGTTCCGATCCATGCTTCTTGACCTGTGTGATCGTTGTCTACTGGTTGTGTTTCCACTTCGTAGGCGGTGCTTGTTGCAGGCGCCTGTGAAGTACGTGTCACGTATTGTGTGTCTGCTGTCTGTGTAGCAGCCGGTGCTTGAGACTGCTGTGTGCTTGGGACGTATCGTTGTCCGTTTGAAGGAGTTGTCATAGTTAACCTTTCAATACTATTCAAACTATTGCTTGAACCTACATTTTAGTCGGCTGTGACACATTTTACAGGAATTTTTTAAGTCCAATGAGGACTACATGTGACATTTCTATAACAACACACCCGTATCAAAGAATCTCTCCAGTCTTCCGAAAATATTCCAACATACGAACAAAGTTATCATCCCCAAAAATCTGGGACACATACGTTTGCAAACTCAAATCATCCGAAGGATCATTAAGCGTATACCACAGCACCCGGCCAAACAAGAACATAGCCTCTTTGTCCGCAGACACACTGCCTACAATAAGCGACTCGTTTTCTGCAACAAACTCCTCGACTACCTGCACCTGACGTTCAACAAGATCATAATCCTCACTCACATCGAACCCAGTAGAAAAACCTATAAGAATCTGCTTCTCAAACGCAAACAAAATAAAACTCCTTATCAATATTGATACTAGTTGCTAGAATACACGAAAAACAACAACCTTTGAACAGTTAGGACAACCCAAAAATGAGCACACAAAACGCAGTACTCAACTACGCCGACTCAACCATGCAGGAACTCAAAACCACCCTTATTGAACTCGGCGGAGACTTTCTCCCCTACCAAACATGGGGAACTGACAATATGTACGGTTTCGTTATCGGCAGCGACGATGGATGCGAAGACAATCAAGTTCTCCTTTCCGCATTCCTGCCAAATGCCACGCTCCAACAAAAACCCCACCCTGAAAAATTTCTCGACCAAGTTAAAGAAAACCTTACACAGCACACAAACATAAAAACAATCGCAATCGAGGATGAAGACAACACGTTCATTGAAGTACACGGTTACACACCTTTCTCCCCAACCGAGTCTGTACAACAGTTCCTCACCAACGTAGCCCGACCATATTTTCAAAAAGTTAGCCAGGAGCTGGACATGCTTCTCTAGACCTAACGCCCTTATAATCATAAGATGACGAAACAAGACAATGGAGACACTCCTAGAAAAACTAGAGGTGTCTCCATATCTTTGTGCCCCTGGCGGGGCTCGAACCCGCGACCATCGAATTATGAGTTCGGTGCTCTAACCGACTGAGCTACAAGGACGATTACTACTATATGTGCTAAGTAATACTGTGTCAAATCGTCCTCTTACCAGCAACAATGGTCGAACAACTATGTTTGCCGGTTACTGCATGCACTAATTCGAATACTTGCTGGAATACACCAACGCCTCCACGGGATGCACACTTCCCTCAACAGGCCCGCCCCAACCGAATTCTTCCACCTCATCAGACCTTGTTAGTGACCAAGTTCCATCATTTGCGTGCATGTCATCATAGATAATAAGATTCGAATCCTCTTCCATAAAATCAATATCATCCTGACTACTACCAACCTGCAAGAAAGCAACATCCTCCGCTGGAATCCAAGTAGCATCCTTTAGATCAATATCGCCCACGATGTTATGCTCATCATCAATAATGTCATCGGAATTATAGCCTTCGCCGAACTCCACACCAACATAGAAACCCTTGATACTCGAACCTTGCCCAAGGTTTCTAAGTTTCTCACCCATGTACCAAATATCGTCAGCAGGATCTCCGTTGAGAATTTCTTCCACACTCAACGATGTCTCTGCGAAACGTGGAAGATCCTTATTTTCGGCAGAAAGCACAGGCTCCCCATTATCGTAGAACATGCCCACCACTACAAGAACACGCGACCCGTCCTCGAACTCGGCAATTGAAGTCCTCCTATCCAGAACAAGGTTTCCTTTTGCAATGTCAATCTTGGCGTGAATAACTCTATCCGAGTAGCGTGTCTGCCGGGTGTACACAGTGTTGTATCTACCAGTTTCGTAGTCAAGTATTCGCTGCGTCGCTTCCTGGGCATCAAAGAAATCGCTCATGCTAAAATTTACCTCCTCCTTACACGAAATTGCAAGAGTTGTGGCAATGCTATGCACCGCCATCTCGTTGTCCGCAGGGCTAATGTATGGAATTGTGATGTGACTCGTATTTCCATCGTCATCGACGTATGTGATTTTTGTGTCGAAGTAGTCAGTGACCTCAACTGGGGTGTCATTAAATAGCATAAGAATCCTTTCCTTATGGGCATTGTATACGGTGTTAACCAGCAATCCACATTTTGCAACCTTAATTCTTTCGCTGAATTCGGAACGTTTTGAGATTAACGGACTAAGCGATGTTATGCTACAAACATGTCTCAAATTTCCGTCCCCCGCAGCCGCCTTTGCACGGCAATATGGGCACGAGGTCTTGATCTGCCTCAAGAACTACGCGAAGATCCCCCGCTACCGACCGCACCTGCTATGGATGAATTCGTGAAACTAGACACCTCTTTAACGGATCGGATACAAGAATCCACTGGATTTGACGCAGACTTCCTCACAAAAGAACCCATTGACCTGCCCGATGGGAACACATTTCAAAACATTGACCGGCAACCCAAACCAGACGAATTACACAAGCTACAGGCATACGTTGCTTTAGCTACAAAACTACACGACGTTCTACGGCAAAAATTCAACTACCCACTCCCCAATTTACCAAACTTCGCAGGTAAAGACCCCACCCAAACGGCACACAAGGTGCGGCACCTTTGGAAACTAGAACAGCCAAGAATCCCGAACAGCATTCAATTGTTTGAATCAGAAGGGGTGAACGTGTTTGGGCTGCCACACGGATCACGCACCTCCTTTCACACCCAAATCAAAGGATCACCATGTGTGTTCACATCGTTAGATATTCCTCCCGAATGGGTACGTGTAGCGATGATAAAGCATCTCGGTCACATGCTTTTGTTTCCCGACGGGCACGACGAGCACAAGAATGCACAGAAGGAACTTGCGGATTTCGTGTTTGAGTTCCTCATCCCAGGCGATCTACTTCAAGATTTTGTGCGAGAATCATCTTCCTACAGAGAATTTGTTCGCGTAGCGGAGGGGTTCCGCGTACCTGTGCCCCTTGTTGTACGGAGGGCGTTTGAACTTGAGATTATTAGGTATGGGAAGTATATGGATTTATCTGACTATAGTGAGCTTTCGAAATCATCTCTTAGGTTTCCGTATGAGCGGTCGCGTGTGTTCGATGTCATAACAGACATGGAAGGTGGAATCGACTCATTGGCAGAAGAAACAAGCATTCCCAGGGATATCGTAGGAACACTGATGCTAGGGTCGTATCCGACTGCGGTGTTTGACACGTCTATACAGCAAACTTATCTTCGTAGACCAAGTTCCACGAATTTACATATCGTGAAGTAAGACACCAAAAATTACCCCCCCCCAAGGAACAACGCCCCTAATACGCCTGTGCATATTCTTTGGAATTCAAATCGTTCAACCCGTTCCTAATACCCACCGAGTACAAATCTTCCAAAGTTACCATAATATCGCCTTTCTTATGCCCAAACACCCCAGGTTCCACGAAGGTAACGGGGTTTTCAATAAGATCTGCTGACATATATGACTTAATGTTCTCTGGCTCGGCACCAATGTTTTCGTCACGGAAAGGAGCTTTTCTGTAGCCAAAGTCATAGATTGCGTTTCTCCAGGCAAAAAGCAACACGTCCCGTGCGTCGAGAAGATCATCTTCCTCGGCTGGGGTGTCTTCTCCGAACGGCGTGTCTATTTCGCACAGTGCGAGGTAGGCTTGCAGGCTATAACGGAAAAGGTCGATCGCCTGTTCAAGATCAAGACTTGAGACGTATGTTGACGGTTCATCTTCTTTGAAACTGTTCCAATATTCCATGATTGTTTCCTTTCTCTATTGGTTTGCTTCTTCAGCGCCGCGGTCGTATTCGTTTTGGGCGATTTCAAATATGCTGGTGTCGAATATGTCTCCGTTGTCTCGGATTTCATTTTCGATGTCTGAAATTTCTACAGGCGAGGAGACATTGTCTATCGTGTTTTTGTATCCGAGAGCATAGGCATAGCTTTCAAGCAGCTCTGAGAGCCTTTCATACGTACCATCTAGCTGGTCGTAAGATATTCCTGTATTGTCATGAACTATCGCATTCATTCCGTTGATGCCGTTCAGAGCGATTAGTACTTGTTTCGTTCTGTGTGCGATATCTTCTGTTTCTCGCTTCGGAATGTCATCTGGTAGGTCGTTGAAGGCCATGTTTTCCCTTTCTTTGATTAGCTCTTCGTGGCTAGTATCGTATCATTTTCTGTGGTCATGTTGAGTTTCTAGAAAAGGTCTTTCGTTTCCGCCTGCTAGGCATGTTGACTACAATTGAAAAACGAATTATCATATTGGCATGTCTGGAAAACACACCTACGCCATCCGAAAAGCACTCCAAACCCACCTCCCCAAAAACAACCACTACACCATAGGCGTGTCAGGAGGAAGCGACTCACTCGCACTCGCATACGCCATGAAAGACGAAAACTACAACTTCCACGCCATCATCGTTGACCACCAACTCCAAGAAAACTCCGCACAAATCGCCACCCACACACAAACACTCCTCGCCAACTACAACATCGCCTCCACAATCCACAAAATCAACATCCACCAAGAAGGCAAAGGCATCGAAGACGCAGCACGAAAAGCACGCTACGACGCCCTCTTCAGCCACGGCGAAAACATCGCCACTGGACACACCAAAAACGATCAAGCCGAAACCGTCATCCTTGGCCTGCAACAAGGATCAGGCCCAACCGCACTCACCGGTATGAAAACCGTTTCCACTCACGACAATGGCACCATCTTCAGACCCATGCTCAAAACCATCACCAAACAAACCACCCAACAAGCATGCAACGAATATGGACTCGAATACTGGAACGACCCACACAACACCAGCAACGACTACACCCGAGTCCGGGTCAGAAACACCATCCTGCCCACAATGAGCGAAAACCTCAACATCGACATCATCGACAAACTCGCATCCACCGCATTTATGATGCAAGAAGAACGAAACTTCATCAACACCTTCATCAACACCGCCTACGAAGAATGCGTCAACACCACCACCATCGACATCAAAAAACTCGCACACCACGACCCTTTCATCATTTCCAATGTCATCGCACAATTCATCAAACACCACACAGGCTGCATTAAAAAATCATGGGTCGAAGCTACCTACAAACTTGTTGAAGACTATGAAGGCAACAAAACCATCCACATCAAAGGAGGACACCTCACAACCCAAAACCACACCCTCACCTGGACACCCACATCACCCCTCTAACACATCCCGAATGCTCTCCGCCACAGCCGACACAACAGGAACCGTCACAGAATTCCCCAACTGCTTATACAACTGTGTATCCGACACTGGCAACACAAACCCATCAGGAAACCCCTGCAACCTCGCCCACTCCCTCGGCGTCAACTTACGAATATCCTCCCGATTTACCACACCCTTGATCCGTGTCGTAGGCACTAACGAATGCGGGCGCGAATCAATAATCAAATTCCTCTCACGACCCATCCCACCGCACACCACCGCCCCTGCAACACCATCTAAATCACGCACCACATACCCAAACCCGTTCCCCTTTTCTTCCTGCTTCCTCCTATGCTCCCGCAATGTTTCCAAGTACACATCCGACAAATAATACTTCGCATCCACCGGGGCACCATCCAACACATCCCGAATCACACGACCAGTTTCCGCCCCATTCGGGAACATAAACCCAGAATCATCCACATCCTGCCTGAAACACACAATAAACACACGCTCCCTATTCTGTGGCACACCAAAATCACACGAATTCAACACCTCAAAATGCACCTTGTACCCAATCTCCTCAAACGCACCAACAATGACCCGAAGCGTGTTACCACGATCATGCGTCACAAGGCCTTTCACATTCTCGCAAAAAATCACCTTCGGTTTCCTCGCCTCACAAATACGAATCACCTCAGCGAACAATGTCCCACGCGACTGACCCTTATAGCTATCGTTAAATCCTTGCCGTTTTCCAGCAATCGAAAACGCCTGACACGGAAATCCCGCAAGACACACATCAAAATCAGGAACATCACCTAACTCCACTTTCGTGATATCACCCTCGAAAACCTCAGGCGTAGAAAAATTCGCCCGATATGTCTCCTGAGCCTTCATATCCTGCTCGGACACAAACACCGTCTCACCATCAGGAAACGCATGCTCAAACCCAAGCCGAATACCACCAATACCCGCGAACAAATCAACAAACCTCAACACAAAACTCACTTTCGCTCAAACACAATGCTACAATACATACCACAGTCCTCCTGTAAAGCCTCTGCCACACGCGCCACCAGGAGTCCTTTCCTTATCCCAACAACTCCAACCCACGACGCACCCTCTCCGCCACAAACAACCCCAGATTCACAGGTACTGCATTCCCAATCATCTGCTCTATATTCGTTTTCGAACCCAAAAACTCAAAATCATCAGGAAACGTCTGAATCGATGCCCGCTCACGAAACGTCAACGCACGAACCTCCTCAACAGGAGCAGTATCACCGTGATGCGACACATACCCTGGGGGCACCGGCCTATTCACACCACGAATCGTCGGAGCAGGCTCATCCACACTAAACACACCCCTGCGGGCATACGACCTCGGAGGATTATAGTAATGGTCAAACGCAAGATCCTCTCCGAAATAATCCCGCACCGTCATCGACACCTCATCCTGCTCACTTTCCAACAACCCCAACACATACCGAACTACCCTCTCATCCTCAAACCCCAACGCAAACAACCGCTTCCTCCTCTGCGGCACCCCACACTTCGACGCATCCAACACAACCAAACCAACCGAATACCCAAACTCCTGCAACATCCCCAATGCCCGCTGATACGATCCAGCCTTCACCGCCTGCGGAACATTCTCCATCACCACAAATCCAGGACGCAACACCCCAGCAACCTCAGCGAACTTCTCAGTCAAACCAGCCCTCGACCCCTCCACACGCTTCCCCGCAGAAGAAAAATCCTGACACGGAGGACCCCCAACAAGACCCGGACGCACCCCAGTAACACCCTCAAAAAACGGAAACAACACCCTTACTACAGCATCAACATCACCAGCATCCACATTCACACACGGATGCTCGAAATTCGCATTGTACGTCTCCACAGCACACCCCCAACTATCCACCCCGCATAACACATCAAACCCCGCTTTCTCGAAACCAAGCGACAGCCCGCCACAACCAGAAAACACATCAACAACAGAAAAACCAGAATCTTCCATAACTTCCAACCTAACTTAACAAAGCAACAACAAGAACAAAATAAGCAAACGCGTTATTCACAGCATGCAACACATACCCTGCCCACAAACTATTGTGCCAGCGTACAGACAATGCTACAAATACACTCATCACACCAACCCACAGAACAGATGACGGGTTGAAATGGCACAAAGCGAAAATGGAGCAAGACAAAATTGTTGACGCGACGACACCCACCTTATAGTCCAACCACCCCATCAACAACCTACGGAAAATGATTTCCTCAACAAACGGTCCGGCCAGCACATAGATAGTTAGAGCCAAAAAGATCCACAGCGGAGAAGACCCAGCAATATCTGATGCAGTATCAGGAGCATCCTCAATAGGAACAGCCAGACGCACACCAGCAACAACCACAAACGAAACAAGGAACATCACCGGCACTTCCCACAACAAATGCCACCCCTTAACACCCAACTTGTTAAACCCCAATTCGAACAAGCTCCATTTTCTTGCGTACAGCCAGCACCACAAAACAACCCCCATCACCAAAGTACCGACCGTTTGCGACACCACAGCATCAACACCCACATCATCAGGCACAAGAATGAATAACACACCACTTATAGCCACTGTCGCGAGCAACCCCATGACTAATGCCACAAATCCCATAGCAACATCTACACCCTTAGGAACTCTGCTGTTCCAGTGCGGACGGTTTTTGTTCGGGGAACATGGCTTTCTTGTCTCGTGTTGCATACTCTGCCTTATTGTGTAACTGAACTATTCCTCACTATACAGCACACATCCCGCAACTAACCCACAAACCACAGAAGCAGGGGCTAATCCGCATGGTACAATCATGTCGAACATGCTCAAAGAAAGGTGTTACACATTGTCACGCGAACGAACCCAAAAGTCTGTAGATACGCTACGACACTACTCCTACTCTTCGGAAAATACTAACGAACTTGCACGGATCTCCATCGCCTCAATACAGGTTATTGAGACTCTCCTCAACGATGAAAATATTGCGGACAAGGTCACCGACGCTTTTAATGACGCTGGTCTAAACGAGAAAGCAGACTATATACGCAGAGAAAACCCCTAATTTGCGAAACACACAAGCATGACGTATAGTGGCAAACATCAAAGCCCTTATAGCTCAGGTGGATAGAGCGATTCTCTCCTAAAGAATAGGCCGCAGGTTCGAATCCTGCTAAGGGCGCCCACGCACAAAACACGCCCCTCTGCTTTGCACCTTATACACAAACGAGGGGCGTGTTTTGTTACCGACAATTATCAAACAATCACATCGTCAACATCAAAATGTTCAGCAAGATAACGTCCAGCTAACTCCTGAGCCCGATAATTCGCTTCATACATCTCTTCAGCAGAAAACTCCTTATATGCATCAATCTCCTCATAGTCATGATCCATCTTATTGAACCTGTACATCTCAATTATCCCACGAAGCTCCTCTGATGCATACCCCTCAAGGTATCGGAAATCTTCTATCCTCTGAATCGGATACAACGCATCCTCAATAGCAATCACCCGTATCTGTTCAGGAACATCCTTAAGTTGCGACTCCAAATACGGCTGAAGTTGCTGTATCAACGTTTCCACCTGTAGTTCTGCCATAACCAAATCCTTTCTCTCTGGAACACCACCTCCCATCATACCCACGCAAACATCTCGCCGAATCTATCCCTGAACAAACCTCGAACCCGGCGAAGGCGCAACGCTACGAGATTTCTTCCTGCCCCGCAAAACACGCCACAAAATAAACCCAAACAGCAACACCACACCAACCACCACAACAACAGTCAGCGTCATCCACCACTGCCAAGGACCAACCTCATTAACAACATCCTCCATATCCCCAGGTGCAGGATCAGCATCCAACGGAATACGATGAGCCTCAACAACAAGCCTATGGAAATTCAACCCATACGGCGTACAAGTGATCAAAAACAACCTATCCAAATCAGACTTACCAGCCATCGGAATAGCATCCGTAGTCTCAGGAGGAACCACCTTCGAATCCACCATCCGATACCGCATCATCTCACCCATCGTCGAGATATAAATATCCTGACCCGGCTTCAAATTAATCAAATTATCAAACATTGTCGCCGTTGCCATCCCAGTATGTGCCGTGATCGTAGTGTTCGACCCAGCACCACCAACAGGCAACGTAGTCCCAAACAAATGACCAGCCCCACGATTCAACGAAGAAGGACCAGAACCCCGATACACAGGCAACTTAATGCTCACATCAGGGATGATAATTTCGGAAATCACATCCGTAGATTCCAGAGAGGGTCTTCCCACATCCAGGTACTTTTTATATTCGTCTGTAGGATACATTTCTTGACTATCTGGCACCCCAGGGTCAATCGGATGTGACATTAAAGACGCATTATACTGACGCATCTGCTCAATCAGCTGAGCCTTGTAACCCTCGTCAAGCTGCTGCACCTCGTTTCTTGCTTGGTCTGCTACCCTAGACGCGGCCGCATTATTGTGCAACGTTGACACCAATGGGTAAAGCACTGCCGAAAACCCCAGCAACGCCAAAATAATGGCGAACACAAGGGAAGTTTTCGAGGTTCGTTTTTTCTTCGTAGACTGTGCCAAAATATTTCTCCTTAGGCAAACAAAAACACCTTACCACAAACATGCGGCAAGGCATTTTTTTATCCGAAGGTCTTGAGACTAAAGTTTATGCCTCAGCACCCTTCTTACGGCTAGCTGCTTGCACAGTGAAACCAGCAGCAAGAATAAGCGCTAGTGTACCACCGCCGATGAGCCACCAGCGACCCCACTCACCAGTTGCAGGCAGTTTGAACGTCTCCGTAGTTGTTGGGACGTTCTCAACACTAAGAGAAGCGAACTCAACGGATGTAACAGGGCCCTCGGAAGCACCAAGAGAACCCTGGTTCACCTGTGCATTAATCGGCTTAGGAAGAAGCTCGAAACCTTCCGGTGCCTCAGTCTCAACGAGGCAGTAGTCAAACTCGTCAGTTTGGGCCTCGCCATCGAACCAGTCCTCAAGCTGAATACCTGTAATGGTTAGCTTACCGTCAGCACCAGTTGTCCACGAGGTATTTCCACCAACCTTAACAGGTTGAGAGTCATTGGTATCAAGTAAAGTAGACTGCTCGCCACGAGTACCACCGTTTACACACTTGTGAAGTTCGAACGTTGCACCAGCAAGAGCTTCCTCAGTGTTCTCGGAATTTACCTTAAGAACATCAATTGCACCGTACTTGGAAACAACTTCAGTTTCTTCTGGAGGGGTGGTCGGAGGAGTGTTTGGCTCATCAGGCTCATCGGAACGATCCCAATTAGGCTGCGCAGTGTTCGGCGGGAACACAGTCGCCTTGTTTACAAGATCACCCACATCAACACCCGCAGCTACAGTACCTTTAATATCAGCTTCAAGACGTACTTGTGTGGTTCCAGCTTCCTTCACAGCAGTCTCAAGCTTGTCAAGACCTGCACGAGTAAGGGAGATGGTGAAAGCCTGCTTACCTGCTTCATCCGCGTAGTCAACAGTGTCACTTATCTGGAAGTCACCAGCTTCAAGCGCAGTCCTGTTTTCACCTACCTTGATGTAAGCCTCAATAGTATCCTTGTTAGGTTCCCACTGGCCAGCTTCGAAAACGTCGAGAAGTGAGTAACCATCGAAGTAGTTACCTTCATGGTCTGCTGGGATGGTCGGAACGCTACCGGAGATGGTATAGGTGTTTTGTTGAGATGCTTGAACATCCTTGTCGGCAACGGTCTTGGTTGCGTTGTTTTCTTGGTTCTTCGGGTACACGTGAACGTTACGGTTCCAAGAAGATCCGTTCTGGGTGGTGAACGGTAGGGCTGTCATGAACGGTGCGGCAGGGGAGTACTTACCTTTCACGGCATCGTCAGATGCGTCAAGGTTCTCTGCAACAACGTACACACCAACAGGGGCGGTGTATGTGGCCACGCCTCCGTTAGCTGTCTTTACAGTGTCCACCTTGTTGTCAGGTGTCATAAATTCGCTGAGAGGCTTGTCTTGCAAAGCGTTGTAGTCATGCCAACCTTGAATCGTTGTGATATCCACATCAGGCACACGATAGATGTCAAAAGCAACACCATCTAGCGGAGTACCTGCAACATCCTGCTCTACACCCCACTGGTTAGTTCCCTGGAAACCACCAGCAATCTTGTGGATAGTAAGTGTGGCTTCGTCACCTTCGTTGAGCTGATTCACAAGACTTGCATTCACCTCAGCAGTGTCTTGCGCAATTGCATTGGAAGCCATACCCAACGAAGAAAGTGCAAAGGCACCAGCGGTCAGAGCTACTAGGCTTGAATGGGCGATCTTTTTCATATTTTTCCTTCTCGAAATACTTCTTTCAAATGTGAACGACTGCGAAAATTACAGCATTGCGAAATCTCGCGTTCACACACGCCAAAAAGTATACATCATAAACCAAATTACTCGGGAAACAAAAGGGTATTTTTAGAAACAAAAACACCCCCAGTTAAAAACCAGAGGTGCTCATTTTCTACCTAACTAAAACCTTCTTCGAGACCCAGAAGCGATTTTCTGCCCGAGACGCAACGCCACAAGCAACACCGCTGTGCCACCAAGCAATGATAAAATAAGCATAGGCTTATCACCCGTAGCAGGCAGTGTAAAAGCAACTGGGAAAGGTTCTTCAGGATCGTTAGGAATATAGACGGTGTGAATATCCTGACCGAATTCTCCCGTTTCCTTTTCTACCTTAATAGGGATATTAATAGGAGCCTCATTATCGAAAATGGATATGCGGGGATTGACCGTTTCAGAATAGCCAGAGTACCTAATATGGAATTCATTTTCTATCTTCTTGTACCCCTCTGGAGCCTGAATCTCCGTAATATAAAGGTTCAGATCATCATTCTTATCAGGATAATTAACACACCCCAGTGAACCATCAGCATCCGATTCGAACTTTCCCTCTCCCTGGCCGTTGGTGCCATAAGAGCTATACCAGGAATAATCGAAAACAGCACCGCTAGTCTTAACAGGATCTCCCGTCTTAGCATCAACCTTCACAAAACACACTTGATGCTCAGGATAGTTTACTAGAGGTGTATCATGCACATACTCCTTTCCTTCATATGATGCATATATAAAGAAATCCGAATTAGGCACATACGGCTCAGGAACAAAAACCTCATCAACACCGTACGCCTGATACGGTGGAGCCAATATCTTTATGTAACCAGGTCGTGGATCAATATCAGCAAACTGGCGCGACTGATCAGAACTTGCACAGTTTTCATCTACACAATCTTCCACTTCCCAAGATCGTCGCTCATCCGCTTCTCGCATGTATTGATCATTATCATTCGTTATCACCCATCTAGTCCCTGGTATATGTTCACCATATGCATTCACTTTTTCCCACGAGTACGAAATGGGATCTAATTCATCCGTAATAGTTCCCAAATCCACAGGAGTAGTATCATCCCTCGGAACAGTAAACCGTATAGGATCATTAAGAACCTTAATCCCCGCAGGAGCATCAACTTCAACTAGCTCATACTCGCCTGGAATGAGATTTTCCACCAGGTACTCACCAGTTCTAGTATCCGCATCATTAAACGTATCTATGTCTGAATGCCTAGTCCACCCATATTTCGTAACATCCCTAACCCCAATAGGAGTGGCGTGAGGGCGATCAATACTCCTCAACTCCCATTTAATATCCTCAAAAACCGCATCCACGCTGACAATCTCTTTACCCCCCTCAACATTCACAAAATCTTTGCTCCACCTAACAGACCCCGTAGCAGCAGGAATACGCTCACCAGAAGCAACACCATCTAAAGAACCAATCTTCCTTTCAACACTGCCAGTACATTCCCCTGAATGTAACTTTGAGGTAGAAACATACTTAAAGTGAGGAGCAGGGTACGAATTAGCTCCATTATAAAGAGCATAAGCCCCAAAAAGATCAGAATCAAAACTGAACAACAGTCCAGTAAGACCCCTAAAAACCTTAGCGTTTCCCCCTCTTAAAGGCTTATCTTCATCCGCAGTCACAAGATTTACCACACCCGAAGCCTCGTGTAGGGTCATCTTTATCATACCCTCATCGGGCAGAAACTCAACAATTTCCATATTTTCAGCCAAAAACCTGTTCCATAGCTCAACCGCTTTCTCCACGATCTTCTGTGTATCCTGGTTGCTCAACTTCGCAAATCCATTGTTTGTGTTATCCCAGGCATCTTCTCCATAAGTCTGCACTATAAACGACTTAAACTGTGTGGCTATCTCCTTTGTCGGGAAAAGGAAATTGTTAGGGACAACCGCAACGCCCCCAGTTAAATCCGTAACAATAGATTTACCCGCCATAACATTATAAAGTTTGCCGACTACGCCTGGGTCGAGTCCGCCCTCAACAGGCTCGAATTCGCTGAAGCGAACGGGAATGGTATGAATATCAAAAGCCTCTCCTGTGCGTATCTCGTTTTGAACCTGCTCCTTTGTCTTATAAAAGTACTGCTTATTCTGCTTCTCAGGGTCAAACTTACTGTTGGCGTTATACTCAAAATTCAAAGAACCCATCGTGTCAAACTGCCCAGCTCCAATGTACATCTCAATATTTTGTACTGGCTCAATATAATTAACAATCTTGTCCCCATTTGGCAATATCATTTCCTTCTGAATCGTCAGATCCGTATATATACTTCCAGGAGCCGCACATTTTGCTTCAGCGATAGGATCCCCGGGGAACCAGCCCCGTTCGTACGGAGAAGGGTCAGTATTAGATGAACACTGCTTACCTGACACACTTATCTCCGTGTCAAGGAACCAATCATTCCCAGTATTGTTATCTCTCACATAGAATTTAATCGGCCGTGTAAGTACATCCTCCTCACCACAAGGAACATTGAAAGAGTTAATTGCAATCTTTACTGAGAATTCCCTGTTTGAATATTTCTCTGCGTGCTCAAGTAGTGTGATTCTGAAGGTTTGTTTTGGTCCCTCGGGGGTTTCCCTTTCTTGCACATCCAGTGTTGCAAGGGATTGGGGCGAGTTGGGGTCTGTATTTCTTAAAGTCAAACTTTTTTGAAGCAGACCTACGGGGACAGACGACTCAAACTCAATGTAATCCCCTTTCTTGGCATCATCAGGAAAACTTCCTTCTATTCTAAGCCCTATTTCTTGATCCACCACGTCGGAAGATTCACTAGCGTCGATATTTCCTGTAAACGGATTACCGTCTTTGTCAGTGATCTGAATATCAAGGGTATAATTCTTAGGATCGATCCTATTTCCGTCTTGTGCTTTCGCTTGAGGGGTTACGAGTGCACCTACCGCGATGAACATGATTGCAAGTACTGCAAGAAACGCCCCTATAACATGAGTCTTTTGGTGTTTTTCTTTATTTCTCATACTGCCTTCTTTGTCAAAATAACGCATAAAAGGATAACACATCTTAGAGGTTTTCTTGGCTCAAATTGACCATTCGGCACACAACACACCGCCCAAAGTTGACAACTCACGTAAACCAATATTAAATGAAACAGCACAGGCAACACAAAGGACACCCATGAAACACCCAACCGTTAAAAAGGTCGTTATACTTTGGCTAGCTTTGTGCTAGTTTTCGTATGTAACTTTTTTATTTCATTGTCTTCATGACGTACAGTGTGTTGCGGTTTCACAACACTATCTGTACCCAGATTGCGAACGGCTATGTCGTATCCGGAATTGTCTTTCATATTTAACTCTGTGAGCCGTGCTGGTTTAACTTTTTGCTTCCACATACCTTTACGAGTCTTCTGTTTCGGTCGTTTAGGTGTGGGAAGGTGTTTGTCTCTTTTCTTTTTCGGATGCAATGTCGGAAGTTTCTCGACCTTTTTACCTTTCCTCCGTTTCTTTTTATCAGCATTTTTACCAGGTCTTCGACCAGTTTCAAGAGACGCAACATAATCCCTATCAAAAACACCAGCTGAAGTTTTCGTTTCTCGCCTACTGTTGGGATGTGTTTCATCGTCTGTAAAAGGGTCTGTATGTGACGTGTTCGAAGCATTTACATAATACACTTCAATGCCGTATAACGTTGCAACATGCACAATCCTTGTCGCAATATCTGACCTATTCCATTTACCTGTAGTGTCAAACACAGATAGATTTTCCAGTTTCACAACGCCAACATTGTAATGTGTCGCATGACCCACAATGTCACGTGCAACAAGCCACGCCAAATGAATACGTATGTTTTTCTGTTTTGTTCGGATGAATCGTATCTGCTCATCAATACCGAAGTAGCTCATCATCAAATCAAAATACGTGTCTGATGCTTCATCAACACCTGCCATAAGTGCTTCTTTTTGTGTTCGTTTCGCGTAGAGAAATCCTTTTTCTCGTTGAAGAACGTTGAGTTTGTCTACAAGTTTTTGTATTTCTTTTGTTGCTGTAAGCTCTGTTGAATACGACCCGTCTTTTGAAACGATTGAAGATGCAAAAGGTTTTATTTTCCCTAAATCAACACCGAGGAAAATATCTGGGTTGAATTTTTTGTGTTGAATTTCAGCTTCATAAGCAACACGTATATAGAGTTGTTGTGTTGTTTTGTCTCTTTGTAACACGGGGCGTGCGAATTTTCCTGTGAAAGGTCGCATGTTTGAAACTGGTATGTCGATGCGGATAGTTTTCCATGCTTTGCCTATTTTAATGCGGTATTCGATGAACGTTTCTTGTGCATCAACTCTAGAGATTTGGTCATCTTCTATCGTGAAGTCGAGAATAGGGTGGAGTTCTTTTTCAGTGTTTGGGAGTTGTTTTGCTTTGCAAATATTTCTGATAAGGGCGTTTGTCGGATAAATGTCGTTGGCTACGAGTTCTTCACGTATTTCGTTGAGTCGTGAGATGTTGTAGTCGTAGATTTGGCATATGCGTGAGATTTTGATTTTCTCACTTATAGATAACACTTGTTGGCGTATCTGACCTATCATGATGCGAAAATACTTCGCTTTATTTCCTTCCATATCCCAGTCAAGATAGTGTTTTGCGTACGTGTTGAGGAATTGGTCTCTGAATTTCCCTCTGGATTTGAGTGTTTCCCAATCGAGGAAATCTTCGATACTGATTGCTGAGAGAAGATCGTGAAACAGCGTTGTGTACGTGTCGAAGAATGTTTCTATTTCTTCAACATCTGTCGGTGTGAGTGTTTTGATATCACACAAATTGAATTTCAGTGACCGTGCTGTTTCCATATGTTAGCTAAATGTTGGCTAGTTTTCCTGATCTGATATTTTTCATGAATATGAGCATACATGAGATGATTTAACGGATAAAGAAAAGCATTAATATTGCTAAAATTTAGTGCTACTGACTACCATCAACCCCAATATCAAACTCGGTCACAACAACCACAGCGGAAACCACCACGCCAACACCAACAACATCCACCCCGGAGACAAAATCTGCTCCTACTCATCCGTCCACCAACAAAAACACTGTGGCATCGTCATCCGAAACCAACACGCATACATCATTGCAACACCACAATCCGCAGGAACACACGGCGACTCAGGAGGACCAGCCTGGATCGAAAACCCAGATGGCACAAGCCAAGGATTCTACGGCGTACTCTCAGGACACCAAGGCCTCGTGCTCTTCCACAAACCCCACTACACTGGCTCTACACCCACCCACACACAAGGAGTCACACAACAAGAAATCACAATCGCCACAACCAACCACAACGCCAAATATCACACCCCAAAATAACCCCACCGTGCTACACTATACTCGCACCCAAAACAAGAAAGAGAAACATAGCATGGGATGGATGCCACAAAATCTACCTTGGTCTTGATGACGATCAAGCCAGGCGATTCGAAGAGCTCGAATACCCAGAAACAATGATCCCAGACGACACATATAGGATCCTAGCCACCTGGTACAACAACTCCTGCCCGCTAAGGTTCATTCAGGCTGTCGCAAATGTTAAAGAAGGAGAAAACCCTGACAAGGGGGGGAATGAACAGTTGTCATTTATTTGTCTATAAATAGTCGTTTCATTGCTTTAGCAATATGTTTTTGTGTTAGTCTATTAAAAATAGAGTTCCCAGGGAAAGGAGGTAGCAGATGAGTTCGCTATCTGATGTTACTCCTCCCATGAAAACGTTCATGTCGAAGATAACGTTCACACATAACGGGGAAACTATTCTGGAAACCATTGGCGGTTTCTACGCCGATCTTCGTAACATCGATTACGCAACATTGCTAGAAGCAGAAAAACACAGCCTTGAACAGCCAACGAAACAGCAACGAAGAGACCTCCTTTACACTCATGGTGTAACAAAACGAGAAGCAGACAACATCATCTACTCAAATAACGAGCAATGGCAACTCGTTGAACGAACAACACTACTCAACATCAACTCGTGGCTAAAAGACATCGAAAACATTGACTCGCAACTCGAAAAAGACACGATTACACCACAAAGAGCACACGAACTTACCACACAAAAACAACAACTCGAAGCGAAAATACGGATACGTCAATGTAAAGGCCACTCCGTAGCATTCGGCGGGAAACGACTCCAGCGTCTTGTCACACGCTACCCAGATAATAAAGAATACGTAGTTGAAAGGAAACAGAAACGTCTCTTTCTGGAATTCATGGGTGACAAAAGTCAGACAGGTTGCAATCCATGTGTAAGAGTGCATCCTGACACATTTGAAGTTTCCCTTCGTATTCCTGAAGGTATGCGACAGTTAGATTCTCGTTTCACAAACACTGACTGGGTGACAATAGGTCACATGCAACCCAAACAGGGAAAAGCATACTTACAGGCACTGTTGAAAGAGAAAACCTCGCCTATTACATACCAGTTTGTGTGGAACCAAAATAAGCAACTGTGGCGAATACATTTCACTGTTACCGTCCCTGTGGCAGAGTTTGGGAAGAAAGCAAATCTGCAACGAAAAACAACACATGTAGCAGGCATAGATGTAAACGCTTCCCATATCGATGTCACTGTTGTTGATACACATGCGAACGTGTTAACTGTGAAAACATTCGAATACGACGATTATACTGATATGGGGAAAGTAAGTGTTTCGGTTGCGAAATTCCTCGACCACTATGGTGTTTCAAAAGTCGGCGTTGAAAACCTGTCGAATCTTGCACGTGGCAGAAAATCGAAACTCTTAACGTCTAAAGCGTTGAATAAAGCTGTGACAAGCATGCGGTATTCCGTGTTTTTGAAAGAATTCATTTTACACGGGTTTAGTTACGGTTTCATCGTTGAAAAAGTAAACCCCGCTTACACATCCCGTAACACTACACAATGGAAGGAAAAATGTTTCGGCTATGACCGTCACACGAAAGCAAGCTACCTCATAGCAAGACGAGTAATGGGGTTGTCTATTGAACGAAGAAAGGTAGCAGAGTCTTGTTACGCCAACAGTGTATGGAGTAACGAAGACACTACTGCCCCGTTTAGTAGGCAACCCCATTACAGTGTAGTTTCTTTCAAGAGCACTCAACCTGGCACAAAAGCTGTCAGCGAGAGCCTTGAAAAGTCAACTACATAGTGTTTCCCGGAGTACACCGATAACCAGCACTATTCACATAGTTATCGAAAAAATAAACCGGGTACACGAATCTTATCCCTCAGGGCGTGGAGGATGATCTGCCTGAAATGTGACCCTTAGAAAAACGAAACCCTCCATGTTGCTACTGAACACGGAGGGATTTTGCGAACGCTTAGCACACATTAAACGATAAAATACGACGCATCTGCCCCAACGAACCCAACACCCACTCCAACTGCCCAGAAGATGAAAGGCTTAAAGAACTCCCAGTCTCCCCAGACTCAACACGAGCCTCCTTCTCAAAACCTCCAAGAACAACACTCGTCGAGAAAACATCATCCTCCCAAAAGACAACCACCTCATCAGAGCCGAGAATATCTAGCGAAGCATTCTCGCACCTCCCACTATAAAAGAGACAAATATATTCATAGACGTCCTTTATGTCCCTACAAACAGCATCGCTAACACCCGCATCCGCGAGATTAGCATCAAGATCATCGGAAAAAAGGAGAACACGTTCCATGAGAAAACCTTTCATAATCGGACAGTGATCCACAATATCAAAACTGTCACGACTATCAAATAACTTAAAAACAAACAACATGCTAAAATCAAACAAAACCCAACCCAAGAAAACAACACCATGACCCAACCAATCAACTGGAACAGACGAAAATACACCCAACAACAATTCAAACAAGCCTGGCACCAAGCAGAAACACTCCACGAAGTCACACAAATCCTCGGATACAAAACAATTAGCAAAAACCTCTACACCACACTCAGAAAAACAGCCGTTGCACTACAACTCAAAGACAAATTCGACGCATACGACAATGTCTCCGAGCCAGCAAGACCGAGCAAGAGCACACTTACTGCAATTCTCGAAAAAGAAGACACCCCATACCGCTGTAAATTATGTGGCATCGACACCTGGCTTGGATTGCCACTTTCACTCCACGTTGACCACATAGATGGGAACTACACAAACAACACACCCGAAAACCTCAGATACCTCTGCCCAAACTGTCACTCCCAAACCAAAACATTCGGCAGAGGAATCCCCGACTACTCCAACCGCCCACTCCAACCACTCAACAGAATCTACAAGAAACCACACGAGGCTGTATTCGTGAAAAATACGGGTTACGGAAAGAATATCCGTAATCGAATTATTAACGAATGTCTCATTACATACAAATGCGGAATCTGCAACATCTACACCCACAACAACGAACACCTCAACCTACAAATAGACCACATCGACGGAGACAGGACAAACAACGAACTTAAAAACCTCAGATTCCTCTGTCCAAACTGCCACAGCCAAACAGATACTTACTGCGGTAAGAACACCGACTGGTCCCACATTGTCAAAAATAAATGCATAGACTGCGGCAAGGAAATGCCGGATCAGAAAACAACACGATGCCTCGAATGCTTCAGGAAGTACACCCGCCGTAACATCCCTCCAACAGACAAGATCCTCGAAATTTTTGAAGCAACAGAATTCAATTTTGTGAAAACAGGGAAATACTTTCAAGTAAGCGATAATGCTGTAAGAAAGTGGCTTGTTTCCGCAGGATTGCCAAAGAAAACAACGGAACTAAAGACATACATCTTGGATAAGAAACACTAGCTGAACAGTCGATTTGACACACAACTACTAATCGCGTATATTTATGAACATTGAACATCAAGTTCATATGCCCCCTTAGCTCAGTCAGGTAGAGCAACGCACCTGTAATGCGTAGGTTTTTCATCGGTTCGAATCCGATAGGGGGCTCTGATTTCTTTCTCTAAAACTTGTGGGTCTCCTCGCAACACTAGGAGCAATCCTACTTGTTTCACGTCGTCGGAAGAGCTAATAATCTCGCTCTTTGAATAGTCATCCTTGGAAAAGGGTGGCTATTTTTCTAGAGCCAGGTTTCGAACACAGCCTAGCTATGCTACCCGTGTTGCTGGTACTAGCCATGCTCAGGAAACATGCTACAATGCTGACCGTAAGACTGAATTGACTGGAAGGAACAAACCAGCATGTCAACCCCAGAAACATTCGAAGAACTCATTGGTACCATTCTCACCAAAAAAGATGTCACATCGATAACAAACTACATGGAACAACACGGACAATACAGCCAGGAAATTAGAGACTCCCTGCCCACGAAGCGGTTTAGCAAACCCCAAAACATTACCCACACTGCCGACTTCAACCTCCCCGACGGCACACAAACAACACTCCAATTCACCATCACAAGCCCCATCGAGGACAAAACCACTCTCCACTTCCTGGTTAAAAATTCCGAAGGGGAAACCCTCCATAGAAAGCATTTCGAGTGGTAAACTTCGAACTAGCCCCCGATTTGCACACGACTGACACATCATGTATAGTCTATGTGCAATGCCCCGTTAGCTCAATCGGATAGAGCAGGACCCTTCTAAGGTCAAGGTTACAGGTTCGAGTCCTGTACGGGGCGCCATATAGAAAATGCCCTCTTTGATGATTCAAGGAGAACTTCATCTAATCAACTCCTGGAAACCCCTTCCGTGAGGGAGGGGAGGAATGAAGGTATTTTATTTCGCGTTTAAATGGTTGTTTTCTCAATACTGTTAGTCAGTGCGGTGAAGTATCTTTTGTGAAGAGAAACGGTTATCTTTCCTCGTGTAAGGCACTCTTCGAGATTTGACGAGGTACGCAAAATTAAATTGCTGTAATTTTTACAGACTACAATGAGCATGCTTGTTGTAGCGAGGCATGTCAACTGCCTAGAAGCAAAAATTAGCATTTTTGTGGTGATGTTGTCTCAATTTAAGGTAGGAGAAACAACGTATGTTTCGCTTAACTACTGGAGAACGACAAGCCTCTTACGTAAGTAATAGGTAGTTGACACCTCTCACCTTACAATCCTAGCCTCAATCAACTCAAACCCAGATGCTTGTTTTCCAAACTCATCCACAATCACCCAACACTTCCCCCACACCAGACCACAACACAAACGGATCGTTATCACACAACCCACTCATATTCCCATCATTCAACTCCACAACCTCCCACGAACCATCTTCAAACTCCGCCATATCAATAACCATAAACCTTGCTAGATGTTGCACACGCGAAATTACTTCACTCAAAGTAGCATCAAGCTTTTTCCTATCAATAACATCAGGCTCACCAAAATCAATAGACCAAGGCGACCAATAAAACCCCTCACTGACAACACACCCATCAAGAACAAAGAAACGACGCTCATTGAACACAGGCCTACCATCAACCATCTCTCCAACTCGTCTGAAGTTTCTAAACGGCCGAATCACTACCCTTTGCTCCCCCACATACATATCATCTTGAACATTGCGAACAACATTCATCAATTCACTTTTCTCCGGTACATAACACGCTTGAAACCATCTATTTTTCAAAGAATTAGTTTCACCTTTCACAAAATACTCGCCCTCAGGCAGATATGGCATATCATCAATAGTGAAAGCTGGTGCTGTCAACCCTTCTAATAATTTAACCCATGTGAACAAGTCAGCAATGTTACGATGTTGTCGGTAAGAATTAACAGGCTCGCACCCATGCTGTCGAATATCAGCTTCTAACTCTTTTCCAAAAGGAATAGATCTAAATCGCGTAAAAACCAAAGCGTCTTGTGGAATACCTGCAAGTGTTTCACTCACACGACCCTGCAACACATCTTCTAAAACAGATCTTTCATCGTCTTCTAAAAGCTGCGAAGAACTAGGAACAAGAACCCACGGCAAACTATTCATCTAATCAACTCCTGGAAACCCCTTCCGTAAGGGAGGGGAGGAATGGAGTTGACCGTACTTAATGAGGTTGGGGTTTCCTCTTGTTTTGGGCAACTGTTTTTGATTTTCGACATATTGTTTAACGACATCTAGTGATGCGCCTCCTGTTGATGAGACGAAATACGATGGTGACCAAAAATGATTACCCCATAGCTTATCACGAATTTCATCGGCACACTCTATTCTCACTTTGCGAGACGAGTTTGTCTTAAACGCGCGAACAATTTCAGAAATAGAATACTTCGGAGGATAACTAATCAACACATGTGCATGATCAGTGTCAGTGTTAAACTCCAACAACTCAATACCTAACCTGCCGCAAGTGTCACGGATAGTCTTTTCAATCACATCGTGTACTGCACGCGACATTACCTTTTTACGGTATTTCGCAGCAAGAACAATGTGAGCATTCAAATTATGCACAACATGTTTACCGCTACGAAAATTTTCCCTATCCAGTCCCATATTTTCTCCATTATATACTTTGCGTGTTACAATTTAACAGTACCGCAATACAAGTAGAAAACATAATGACACTCACGCTCACAAGACAGATACAGATATATCCTTCAAGTGATGAAGCAAAATCACTTGAAGAAGCTATCGTGTCTTACGCAGATGCGTGTAATTATGTAGCACCTGTAGCGGTCAAGCTTAAAACCACTTCAAACACGAAACTTCACAAACTTCTCTACACAGAAATACGTGAACGATTCAACCTGAACTCGCAAATCGCGTGCTCAGTGCTAAAAACAGTGTGTGCGAAATTGAAAACAATTCACGCAACACAACCGAAGTGGAAAATCACACCGCATTTCGAAGCGAAAACACTCGACCTTGTCTGGAACAGAAACTACACACTTTTTGACAGCGGCAAAGTTTCTATCTCGACACCGAAGGGAAGAGTGAAAGTCGAAGCGGAATGGAAAGGCAACGAAGAAACACGTTCACAAAGTGAATTTTTCGGCACCGCCGTTTTGAAAAATAAACTCGGTAAATGGTACCTGTATATTCCTGTGACACAGGAAATACCGTATGTTTCTCCATTGCAGTGTGAAAATGTTGTAGGCGGTGACATGGGAATGAATTTTCTTATCACAACATACGACAGCCACGGTAAAACACAGTTTTACTCAGGGAAAGACGTGAAGCAGAAACGCGGGGACTACAAACAAACCCGGACTGATTTGCAACGTAAGAACACTTCGTCTTCACGGAAACGGCTAGCAAGTATCGGTTCAAGAGAAAACCGTTGGATGAATGATGTTAACCATTGTTTATCTAAGGCACTCGTTGAACGGGACGAGCCTACGTTGTTTGTGCTGGAGGATTTGACGGGTATTCGTAGCGTTACAGAAAATGTTCGGAAACAGGACAGGTATTTCTCCGTTTCGTGGACGTTTCATGATTTGCGTCAAAAGATTTCCTATAAAGCAACAAAAGAAGGACATGTTGTTGTTTTTGTTGATCCTCATTACACTTCTCAGCGGTGTCCGAAGTGTGAATGTGTTGAGGGAAGAAACAGAGACAAGTCGAAACATGCCTTTAAATGCATTCGATGCGGATATACTTCGAATGATGATCGTGTTGCTGCTATGAATTTGAAATGGTTAGGCGATGTATTTCGCTTAACGTTAGCTTTGAATATATTTCGAATGCTATGGGTAGCTGTCAACCTGCCCGGTAATTTAATACCTTTAGTGTTGCCCCAGCTTGATGTGAGTGGATATGAGTCTGTGACTGGTTTGCGGATTCAGTCCACAACAGAAGTTAAAGAGGTAGGAGATACATTAACTGTTACAGGTGGGTGTGTCGTAACTACTACTGGGGAGCGACAAGCCTCTCACGTAAGTGAGAGGTAGTTGACTAACCTATCCTTTCGATAACCAGCCCCTCCTGATGCTACACTGATTCAAGGTGACAGCACTACTAAAAACAAGCAAAAGCAGGATATTTGACACACAAACACGAATGCCCTATAGTTATTTTCATAGTTGAACTTCGACCAATACTAGGAAATTGGTCCTCAAGTAAACTTAGACTGTGAAATTAGCTCAGATTTGGGAGACCTCCCCGCTGAAACGGGGTGACATTGGTTAAAATCCAATATTTTACAGTTGTGCGTGCTTTCTTAGCTCATCCGGTAGAGCACTTCACTAGTAATGAAGAGGTGGCGAGTTCAAGTCTCGCAGGAAGCTCGGAAGCCTGAGGGCAGGAGTATGGTACTTCACCGCTCGCTACGGTGAATGAGGTTCAAATCCTCACCTGATATTCCCGTTGACCGCTTCTGTGTAAGATGTCGCGAAGGACGCTTCGACCACAATGATATGTGCACTATCTTGTAGGGAAGACACCTTATACTTTGCTTCCTTAGCTCAGTCGGCAGAGCATCCCACTCGTAATGGGAAGGTCGCGAGTTCGATTCTCGCAGGAAGCTCAACAAACAAGATCGCGAAGTTTCTGCTATTCAACTGCAGTCCCTGATCCATAGTCCAAATATGCACTAGCTATGAGTCGAAAAGAAAACAAACTGCATCACAAACCCAATTGTAGCAAGATCAGACAAAGAAACTCCTCAACACAATGAAAAACACACTCCATATGACACGGCTAGACTTCCACACAAAACACGAAACACTCACCTACACCTCTGAACAATACCCAATCGGATACACAGTGAACTACCCCCTACCTACGTTCGCTTCGCTCACGTTGAGGCAGGGGCTTCCTGAGACGGTATGACACGTACAATGTGATCGTTGTTGTCACATGAAACTATCTCACGTCTCAAGGAACTTTTTCTGGAAGCA
>ERZ1029878.30-NODE-30-length-58395-cov-44.481745_pt1 | contig 58395 bp, 55 predicted proteins | sample MGYA00519234_ERZ1029878 | MGnify/ENA primary metagenome ERZ1029878 (study PRJEB33666, sample SAMEA4610928) | skin metagenome | biome: Human-associated habitat; feature: Malodor aspect; material: skin | place: Philippines | collected 2015-08 ... | reverse complement strand
CGCGGGTGGCCTCGATGTTGCGGCCGATGTACTCGTACTCCTTGGCCTGGCGGTTCGGCTTGACGGAGAACTGCTCCAAAAGCGCCGGCCAGACGTTGCCCACCACGATGGAAGACAGCAGCATCAGCACCGTTGCCAGCACCGGGATGCGGAAGTCCTTGTACACAATCGAAGCGAAGAAGGCCGCGGCGACGACCACGGCGATGATCGTCAGGATGATCTTCGCCGGCAGCATCGCGTTCACGGAGGTATAGGACGCACCGGTGAAGATGTCGTTTTCCTCGGACAGCAGGTAGTAGCGGTCCAGCCAGTAGGTAATCGCCTTGGTCAGCATCCACAGGCCCGCGGTGACAGCGAGCTGGATTCGCGCCGGCTTGGAAATCGCACCCTTGACACCGGTGACGTTGTTGCCGATGCGGATCCCGCCGAGCAGGTAGTGCCCCACCGCGCCCACGAGGAAGGCGACGACGAGCAGCATGGACAGCGTGCCCACGATCGCGGAGATCGCCGGCAGGCTAAACGCGTAGAAGCCCAGGTCGCGGCCGAACTGCGCGTCGGTGGTGCCGAAGTCCCCGCCGTTGAACCACAGCATGAACACGCGCCACATGCGCTGGCCGGCCAGGCCGGACAGAATGCCGACGATCACCGGCACCCAGGTCAACAGGCCTTTCACACCGTCTTGGACGGCGGCGCGGTACTGGTCGTTCTGACCGAAGATGTCCTTGGTGGTGTCGGGTCTGCCCCGCCACGCAAAGCGGGCCGCGGCGAACGTGACCGCCGCGCCGATGAGCGCGAAGATCACGAACAAAACAACGCGGAAGAGGATGACGCGGTTGAACACACCGCGGAAGTCGAGTTCTCCAAACCAGAGGAAATCGGTGTACAAACCGATGATCACCGGCAGGAGGAAGAAGATAACGGCGAGGATGCCGAGCGTGACCCAAAGGCCCGTATTCGGTTTCTTCGCCCGGGGTTGTGGCCGGGTGAGGCGGGTAGCCAAGCCTGCTCCTTAGAATTAGTGTTGTCCAACGTCCAGTTGCATTAAAGCTTAAAAAACCCAACGGCCGACAATCCAGAAAGGTTCCCGTGCGCGAGCAACAAGCTTTGAATAAGGCCATGATGGAGGCCGTCGATTTCGTCCACGCCGAAGGCTGGGACGCCGCCCCCACCCTGTTCGGCCTCGTGCCCACGCAGTTGCTTGTCGACGAACTCGATACCCTCGACGACTCCGCACCGCTGACCCTGGTTGTGCAGGACCTGCCTGAGACCATCCTGCCGGGCTCCGAGGAACTCGGCGAGTACGTCACCCGCCTTGCCTGGCCGCGCGAGGTCGAAGGCGTCATCCTCGCCCAGGAGATCCTCTTCCGCGACGCCTCCGCCCCCGCCGACGCCGAGCCACGCCCGGCGCGCCTGTTTTCTGGCGTGTTGCGTAACGACGACATCGAGCAGACCCTGCTCCAGATGAAACTCACCGACGAGGAATTGGAGGAGCGCGGCCTGTTCGCCCAGGACGACATCGAGCTACGCGGCGGGCCGGATGTGGCCCCCGGCGTGATCGCGGCACTGCGCTACGGATTAGAGCAAGACCCCGACGAGCTTGTTTAAGCTGGCCATTCAATACCGGTAAAAGGAGCGTCCCCAGTGTCCACACCCGAAGCCCTGCTCAAACTTAAGCGTCGCAAGCTCGCCCTCGTTGCCACTGTTGCGGCCGGCTCGCTCACGCTTGCCGCCTGCGGCAACAACGCAGACGACCCTGCGGAAACCACCCCGGCGGAAGAAACCACAGTCGAGAAAACCTCCGAGGCGACTTCTGAGGAAACCACCGCCGCCGAGTCCTCGAGTACCACGGCCACGACGTCTGCGACGTCGACTTCGTCGGGCACGGGGTCGTCGTCAAGCACGAGCTCTGCGGCGATGAGCGCCGACGAGGAGACGCTCGCCGAGGTGCGCGAGACGTTTGCCGGGCTCGCGCCGGAAGAACTGTTCGACCAATTTGAAGGCTGCGCCGCCACCGGGATTGACGGCTCGTATGACTGCCAGGGCGACGAGATCGGCCAGTTCCAGTTCTTCGACTCGGACGCGAAGGCGGCCTCGTCGACGCAACTGCTCACCGAATTGCGCTCCTCGCGCGTGGTGGAAGACAGCGGTGACCGCGTGGTCGGCTGGTCCACGCTCGGTACCTCCGCGATCATCACCGTGGTGGACAACCGCGCAGGCCAGGTCATGCAGCAGCTGATCTCCTCCGACCAGGAGGACCCGCGCCAGCGGATTTACGACCTCGGGCTGGCCAAGAAGTCCTAACTACTCGCAGCCGCGCACCGGCTGGCCTGCGGCGAAGGCCTCCATCGCGTCGATGGCCTGGTCCAAGTTGGCCACCGAGGCGACGGTCATTTTGCCTGCGTCGGTGCGCTTCACCGTCGGGCAGTTGCCCTCAGGCGCTAAGAACAGCTCGGCGCCGTCGTCGCGCGCGCCACGGATTTTGTGCTCGATGCCGCCGATGGGGCCGACCTCGCCGTCGTCGTTAATCGTGCCGGTGCCCGCGACGTACTTGCCGCCGTTCAACTCGCCTGCGGTCAACTTGTCAATCACCGCCAACGAAAACATCATGCCGGCGCTCGGGCCGCCGATGTCGTTCAAGTTGTAGTGCACCTGCACTCCCCCGGCGGGCTCGGAATCCATGAGGATGCCCAGCATGGGCTGCTTCTCGTCGTTCGGGTTGGCCTTCAGCGTGACCTCTTTGGTCTCCTCTGTGTCACCCCGCAGGATGGTCAGGCGCACCGTGTCGCCGGGGCTGCGGGAGAAGATCTCGTCTTGGACCTCGCTGGGCTTAGCGATCTCGGTGTCTTCCACCTTGAGAATCTTGTCGCCCTTGTCCAGCACGCCTTCGGCTGCCGCGCCTTCCATCACGTCGTGCACGTTGACCACCGTGGGCTTGCCCAGGTGGTGCATCGCCGCCACCGTCGCCGCCGACTCCGAGGCCACGAACTGAGCCTGGTTGACCTCGCGGGTCTCTTCCTCACTTCGCTCCGGAGGCATGATCTGCTCGATGGGGACCAGGGTGTCGTCGGTTACCGCCCAGCGCGCCAGCGCCTGCCCGAGTGTCATGTTCGTGCGCACCGACACCGTGGTCATGTTCAACTGCCCACCGGTATCCAGCGTCTCCGTGCCCTCGACGTCGACGACCGGGGTGCCGTCGATCTCGCTGAGCGTGTCAAAAGTCGGGCCCGGGCCCTCCGCCGCGTACGGCACCGTGAGCTTGATGTCCGTGCCGGGGATGTGGTCCATGGTCATCGCGCCGGCGAGTAGCACCACCGGAACCGCGCCCCACACCACCGTGTTGCGCCGCCGGTTCGCAGGTGCCTGCGCCTGTGTCTGCGCTGTCGTCATGGTGGGACATGTTAGCGCAGCGACCAGCAGCTCCAACCCGCTCGCCTGACCAGCTGTATTGTGGCGGGGTATGAGTAACGGATTCGGATTTTCCTTTCCCAACGACGACAACGAGGGCAGGGACAACGAAGGCAACAACAACAACGACAACGGGCGTGGCGACGCCAACAACCCGTTTGCTGCCTTCGGCTTCGGTGGAAGCTTCGGTTCCGGCCAAGGCTTCGGCGCATCCGGCGGCCAGGGCCAGGGCGGTCTTGGCGACATTTTGAACCAGTTCGGCCAAATGCTCTCCGGCATGGGCTCGTCGATGAACAACCGCGACGAGTCGGACGCCGTGAACTTCGACCTCGCCGCCCGCATGGCACGCCAGCGCATCGCCGGGGTGACCTCCGTCAGCGCCGCCGACACCACCGCGGTGGAGGAGTCCGTGCGGCTCGCCGAGCTCTGGCTCGACGGCGCCACCGACCTGCCCGCCAGCCAAGCCCAGGCCAAGGCCTGGAACGCGAAGGACTGGCTGGATGAGACGATGCCGATGTGGAAGCGCCTGGTCAACCCGGTTGCCGCCCACATGACGCGCGCGCAGATGGACACCATGCCGGAAGAGGCCCGCGAGATGATGGGCCCAATGGCCGGCATGGTCAACCAGATGAACTCCATGCAGTTCGGCATGAAGTTGGGCCACGCGCTCGGCGACCTCGCCCAGCAGGCGCTCACCGGCACCGACTTCGGCCTGCCGGTGGCACCAACCGGCGTGGCGGCGGTGCTGCCGCGCAACGTCGCGGAGATCTCCAAGGGGCTGGAACTGCCCGGCCAGGAGGTTATGGTCTACATCGCCGCACGCGAAGCCGCGCGCCAGCGTCTGTTCCGCCACGTGCCGTGGCTTGTGGAGCGCCTCGTCTCCTCCGTCGAGGAATACGCCGCTGGCTTAGAGATCGACACCTCCCACATCGAGGAGGCCGTCCGCGGGTTGAACCTGGAAGGCGGCGACCCCGCCCAGATCCAGGAGGCCATGCAGAATCTGCAAAACGAGGACCTCTCCCCGCGCGTCGGCTCCCGCAACGCCACAGCCACCGCGCGCCTGGAAACCCTCATCGCGCTTGTCGAGGGCTGGGTCGACATCGTCGTCGGCGAGGCGCTTGGCGATCGCATCCCGTCCACCCCGCAACTCGCCGAGGCATGGGCGCGCCGCCGCGCCACCGGCGGTTCCGCCGAGCAGGCCTTTGCCAACATCGTCGGCATCGAACTGTCTGCCCCGCGCACCCGCGAGGCCGCAGAACTGTGGCGCCGCACCACGGAGGCCGTGGGCGTAGAGCGTCGCGACGCCGTCTGGTCCCACCCCGACCTGTTGCCGTCGACCGAGCAGCTGGACAACCCCGCGTCGTTTATCGACACGCTTCTCGACGACACCACCGGCACCGACCTCGACGACGAGTTCGCCAAACTCGAAGAAGAGATGCGCAACAACCCCGAGTTAAAGCGCGAGGACGGCGACGGCAAGGACGACGGCAGCCAGGACGGCACGGAGTTGTAGGTTCGGCCTGACAAATTCCGCCGGAATCTGTCAATCGGCACCTAAAACCCCAGGACGCTGACAAATTCTGCCGTACATTGTCAGAAATCCCTCCGGCGTCCGGCGCGCCGCCCGGTGTCCTACTCGGGCGGCGCGTCTAGCCGTGGCGCTGGTACGCCTCCAAGTACCCGCGCGCCCGCTCCGCTTTGGGCACCCGGTCCGCCCAGGCGTAGAACTCCTTCGAGTGGTTCGGGATGAACGTGTGCGTCAATTCGTGCACGAGTACCGCGTCCAGGACGTAGGCGGGCACGTCGCGGAGCCTATCGCTGATGCGGATATCCCCCGTCGCCACGGTGCACGACCCCCAGCGGGTGTTTTGGTTGGATACCCACCGCACCGAGCCGATTCTCGCCCGGCCGTCCAACACCTTGTTGTTGAGGTGGTGGGCACGGGCGGTGAGGGTGTCGTCGTCAAGCATGCGCGTTGTGGTTTTCGCCTCCAACTTGGCCAGCATCTCGGCGACCACCTCGCGCTCCTGACGCGCGGAAAAATGCGCGGGGATGCGGATTTCCGCCACCCCGCCAACCACTCTTGCCTGCACCGTTTTGGTGCGGCGGGCCGATCGGATCACGCGGTATTCCATGCCAGACACAGCCCGTCATTGTAGGATGCGCGCGGGGGGTAAATCACATGGCAATCGGCGACACCACGCGCATCAAACTCGCGCCCAGCGCACGCATCTTCGTCCGCGCGCCCGGCACCATCCAATTCGGCGCCGACGCCACCCGCACCGGGCTGATCACCGTGCCCGATGCCGAGGCCGTCGCCGCAGCGCTCGCCGCGCTGTCGAAGTCCAGGTTGTTAAAGAATGCCGTCGCGTCGCTCCCGCTTGACGACGACACCTCGCACAGCCTCATCCACGACCTCCTCTCCTACCGCGTACTTGTCCCCGTGACCTCGCCTGGTGTGCTGGTGCTCGGGCGCGGGGCGCTGGCGTCGCAGATCGGTGCGCTGCTGTCCGCGCGTGGCGCATCGGTGCGGGCCCAGTTGAAAGACGAGTCGGCCACGAAGTTCCTCCTCGACCACGACCCTGCAGTGCCAGTGGTGGCCGTCGACTGCGCCGAGGATGCCGAGCACATCGCCGCCGTCACCCGCGGCCGCGCCGGTGCGGTGGTGCCGGTGCAGCACTTCGATTCCCGCGTGGTGGTCGGGCCGGTGTGTGCGGGCGGCGGTCCGTGCCCGGTGTGTGCGTGGCTGTACGTGCTGGAGCGGGATCCAAACTTCGACCACGTGCTGGAGTCGCTGCCGCCGGCGGAGTCGGTGGAGCCGGTCGTCGTCGCTGCCGCCGCGGCTATGGCGGCCACGGTGGTGGGCCGGCTTGCGGGGCTGCCGGATCCGCCCGGGGTGTCGGCGCCTGCGCCCGTTGCCGGCGACGTGGTGGTGGTCGACCCCTACTCGCCTGCCCCGGTCGCGCTCATGCGGGTTACACCGCACCCGGACTGCCCGATGTGCTTCTAGATGTTCTAGTGGCGGTGCTCGTTGAGCGTGGACAGCACGCCAGCACCGTAGTTTTCCACCTTCATCGGGCCCACACCGGAGATGTTGAGCATCTCGCGCTCGTCGGTCGGCATCGCCTCCGCGATCGCGATGAGGGTTGCGTCTGAAAACACCATGTACGCCGGGTGGCCTGCCGCGCGCGAGACGTCCAGACGCCAGCGCTTGAGCGCTGCGAGCACGTTCTCGTCGTAGCTCGGCTCGCAGTCCTCGTGCCGGCCCAGCGCCTTGTCCGCCGGGGTGACAAGCGGGTTGCCGCACACGTGGCAGCGGCGGTTGCGCTTGAGCCGCTCCGGGGATTTCTCCACCTCGAGCTCCGGTGCGATGCCGTCCAAGAAACGCGACCGGGAGCGGTTTTTGCGCCCGCCCTCCTGCCGCGACAGCGACCACGACAGGTGCAGGTGCTCACGCGCGCGGGTCACGCCGACGTAGAACAGGCGGCGCTCCTCCTCGATCTGGTCGTCGCCAGCCTTGATCGCGTGCGAGATCGGCAGCGTGTTTTCCACCAGGCCGACCAGAAACACCGCGTCCCATTCCAGGCCCTTCGCGGCGTGCAGGCTGGCAAGGGTCACGCCGTCGACAGCCGGGGGCTGCTTCGCCTCCGCGCGCTGGCGCAGCGAGCGCAACACCTGCGGCAGATCCTCGGCCTCGCGGGTGCGCACGATCTCCTCGATGAGATCAACCAGGGCGGTAAGTGACTGCCAGCGCTCGCGGGCCTGCGCGCCCTCCGGCTCGTTCTGCGTGAGCCCGATCGGCGCAAACGCCGCACGGGCGACGGCCACCGGGTCGTTCGGCAAGTCCGAGCGGTTCGCCGCGCGCACCAGGTTCGAAATCGCCTCGCGGATCTCCGCGCGCTGGAAGAAGCCCTCGCCGCCGCGGACTTGGTAGGCGATGCCGACGTCGGCAAGCGCGGCTTCGAACGCTGCGGACTGGGCGTTGATGCGGTACAAGATGGCGATCTCGCGGGCGGGGACGCCGTCATCGAGAAGTTTGCGGATCGCCTGCGCCACCGCGCGAGCCTCTGCTGGCTCATCGTCGTAGCCGTTGAACTGCGGCTGCGGGCCGTGGCCGCGCATGCCCTCCAGTTCCAGGCGGGTGCCGGCCACGCGCCCCTTCGCTTTGCCGATGACCGTGTTGGCCAGTTCGGTGACCTCGATAGTCGAGCGGTAGTCGCGCTGCAGTTTCACCACCGTGGCGTGCTCGTAGGTGCGCGAGAAGTTCAGCAGGTAGTCCGGCGACGCGCCGGTAAACGAGTAAATGGTCTGGTTCGCATCGCCCACGACGGTCAGGTCGTCGCGCTCGCCGAGCCAGCCCTCCAGCACACGCTGCTGCAAGGGGGTTACGTCCTGGTACTCGTCGACCACAAACGTCTGGTACTGCGCGCGGAACTCCTCCGCCACCGCCGGGGCATTCTCAAGCGCGCCTGCAACGTGCAACAGCAGGTCGTCGAAGTCGAGCAGCATCCCCTCCGGGCTGGACTTGGCCTCTTCGTAGTTGCGGTAGACCTGCGCAATGCGCGTCGGATCCGCCGGCGGGGTGCGCGGGGTCTCCGCGATGCGCGCGGCGTAGTCGTCCGGGCCGATCACGCTGGCCTTCGCCCACTCGATCTCGCCGAGCAAGTCGCGCACCATGTCCTTGCCGGTATCCAGCCCGGCCGCGCGCGCCGCCCTGCCAACCAGCGGGAACTTGTTGTCCAGCAGCCGCCACGGCAGATCGCCCGCGATCTGGGGCCAGAAGTACTGCAGCTGGCGCATCGCCGCGGCGTGGAACGTGCGCGCCTGCACCCCGCCGATGCCCATCGTGCGCAGGCGGTCGCGCATCTCGCCGGCGGCGCGTTGGGTGAACGTCACCGCGAGCACCTTGTTCGGGGCGATAGTGCCGCGGTCGATCAGGTTCGCGATCCGGTAGGTAATCGTCCTCGTCTTACCCGTGCCCGCACCGGCGAGGATGCACACGGGGCCGCGGGGTGCTTCGGCGGCGACACGTTGGTCGTCGTCAAGCACGCTCAGATCAATCGTCATCGCGTGTCGCCTTTTCCAACTTGCTCCAGATGTCGTCGGTCTTCATGCGCACGTACAGCAGGCGATCGCCCGGCTCGACGGTCTCCGCCTCGGGCGAATCGATGCGGTAGAGCTCACCGGAGCGCACCACGCCCAGCACGATGTCGGCCAGGTGGCGTGGGTTTGCACCCACCTCGTCGTCGGCGATCTGGCGCTCGGCAACCGCGAAGCCCTCGTCCGGGCTGAGCAGGTCCTCCATCATCTCCACCACCGGCGGGGTCACCGTCGCAATGCCGAGCAGGCGTCCCGCGGTTTCCGACGACACAATCACCGAATCAGCACCCGACTGCATAAGCAGGTGCTGGTTCTCACTCTCTCGCACGCTGACCACGATCATCGTTGACGGCGCCAACTCGCGCACCGACAGCGTGATCAGCACGGCAGTATCGTCCGACGACGGCGCGACGATCACCGAGCGCGCCTTGGTCACCGCCGCGATGCGCAGCACATCCGACTTCGTGCCGTTGCCGTGGACGGTGACTAGGCCGCGCTTCTCCGCAATGGCCAGCACGCCCGGGTCCGGGTCGATAACGACGATCGACGACGGCGAGGCGCCGCCTGCCACGAGCGCGTCGACAGCCGAGCGGCCCTTCGTGCCGTAGCCGATGACAATGGTGTGGTTGCGCACGGTATTCCTCCACTGTTGGATTTGGAGCGTCTTACGGGAATCCTCCGTCAGCACCGACAGAGTCGTGCCGACGAGGAGCATCAGGAACGCGACGCGCGCCGGCGTCATGATGAAAATGTTGACCACACGGGCCGACTGTGTCACCGGCGTGATATCGCCGTAACCGGTGGTGGACAAGGTCACGGCCGAGTAATACAGCGCATCGATGAACGTCAGCGGCTCGGAGTAGCCATCGCGGTCCAAATACGTCAGCACCGCGATGACGATGATCAGCGCGAGTGCGTAGCCGAAGCGTCTGGCCATCAGCGACCACGGGGTGGCGCGCGTGGTGGTCGGGATGCTGATCACGTCGAGCAGGTTGTGCACCGGGATGCCCGAGCGGTCCGCAGCGTCCACACCCAGCGTGAAAAGCCTGCGCAGTTTCATTCCGACCCGTCCTTACACTTCACCGGCATGCGCCGCGTTATACAGCAGTTGTTCCATCTCTGCCGCACCGGGCAGCTCAGCCGGAGCATACGTCTCGCCGGTGCGCACGTAGAAAAATACCGCGTGCACCGCCCGCCCATCACCTGAGATGCGCCGCCACGCCTCGCGGTAGACCGCGAGCTGCAGCTGTGCTGACTGCATAGCGTCGCGCTTCGGCTTCTCACCGGTCTTCCAGTCCACCACGGTCCAGCCGTCTGCGTCCTCGAACACGGCGTCCATGCGGCCGCGCACCACGGCGTCGCCGATGGCCAACTCGAAGGGGTGCTCCACAAACGTCGGGGTGCGCGATGCCCACTCGCTGTCTTCGAAGTTGCGCTTGAGCCGCTCGAGCGTTGCCCGGTCCACATCCGCCTCGTCGCCGCCGGGTAGTTCGTCCTCGCTCAGCAGCGGGCGGGCGCCGTAGAACTCCTCCAGCCACTCGTGGAAGGCGGTGCCGCGCTTGGCGTACGTGTTCGGCTTAAACGGCACCGGCCGGCGGGCCCGGCGCGCGAACTGCTCCGGGTCGGCCTTGAGCGCCACCACGTCCGAGGCGGTCAGTTCGCCCGGGATGATCACCGGCACGTCGCCGGTTTTCGCCTGCTCGTGTTCCTCGATGAGCGCCGAGACGTCGCGCTCCCATAGGGCGAACAGTTCACCGTCGGTGAATTCGGGGAGGTTGTCTTGAGCGTGGCGGACGGCGTCGGCGGCGGTGTCGTCGGCAAGCGTGGGCGCGTAGTGCGGCCAGCGCCCGGCGCGCTCGTGGGTTGCTTGGGGCTGGTCGTCTGCCTCTTCCAGCCCGTCGTCCCAGCACACGATGCAGTCCTCGTCGGCGGCGTCGCGCATCGTGGTGAAGTGGGCGTAGGGCTCCGCCTCGGTGCTCGCGCCCGGGCGACGGCGAGACCCGGTGACGATCAGGTTTTTCGCCGCACGCGTGACGGCCACGTAGAACACACGCGCCGCTTCCTCCTCCAGCTCCGCGGTGACCGTCTTTTTCCACTCGTTGGCGGCGGCCTCGAAGTTGGTGCGCGTTTCCACCTCAGCGAATACCGGGTAGATGTCCGGGTCGCCGAACGTTTCCGTGGGCAGGTGCTGGACCCAGGTGAGGAAGGTCTCCGTTTTCGGCTTGTACGTGCGCGCATCGGCGTGCAGCACCGCCACGGTGTCCCACTCCAGGCCCTTGGACTTGTGGGCGGTCATGATCTGTACGCGGTCGTTTTTCAGCGTCACCGCGCCCGGGGCGAGACTGTCCTCGTGCTTGCGGGCCAAGTCGAAGTAGTCGAGCAGCCCGTCCAGGCTCGAGCCAGGGTAGGCGGAGACGGCCTCGAGCAGGCGGTCCAAGTGCACCGCGCCGGCAACGGTGTCGCGCGAGAGCACCTCGGTGCGGATGCCGAAGACGTGGATGATGTCCGCAAACAGGTCGCTGAGCCGCTTGCCCAGGCTGTGCGTGCGCAGCCAGCGCAATTTCGCGGCTGCATCGCGCATGCGGGCCAGACCCTCTTCGCTGTAGCGCTCCGCCTCGCCGAGATCGGCCAGCGCGTCGGTGATCCCCTCCGGGCGGTCGGTGCGCGCGACGATGTCCTCGGCCTGCCCTACCAGTTCTTCCAGCTGCCCCACCAGGTGCGCGTACGGGTCGTCGATCTGGTCGAGCGTGTCGTCGTACTCGTCAGTGCCGCGCAGGTTGTTCGCGCGCGAGGCCAGCGCCTTCAGGTCCGCCAGGCCGAGGCCTACTGCTGGGCCGGCGAGGATGCGTAGCGCCGCGGCGGTGTCGTCAGGACGCACCAGCATCGTGGCCACGGCGACGGTGTCCGCGATCTCCGGCAGTTCCAGCAAGCCGCCCACGCCGACGATCTCGTAGGGCACGCCGCGCTCTTCCAGTGCTGCCGCCATCAACGGCGACTGTTTGTTTGCACGCACCAGCGCCGCCGCGGAAAGCGGCTCACCCGTCTCACCCGCACGCGCATACGCGGCGGCGAGTTCGTCGGCGACAAACGCGATTTCCTCGTCCTGGGTGGGGAAGAAACCGAGTTTCACATCGCCCTCATCCGCACCCGGGCGTGCCACCAACGGGGCCACGGCGCGGGTCTCGCCGGTGCCAAGAATCGCATCCGAGACACCGTTGGCCAGGTCCAGCACCTCCGGCGGGTTGCGCCACGAGGTGGTCAGCTGCAGTTTCGGGGCTGGGGCGCCGTCGGCGAGCGGGAAGTCGTCGACAAACGCCGCGAGGTTGGCCGCCGTCGCCCCGCGCCAGCCGTAGATCGCCTGCATCGGGTCACCCACCGCGGTCACGGTCAGGCCGGGGTCCTGCCCCTCGCCGAACAGGCTGCGCAGCAGCACGCGCTGGGCGTGCGAGGTGTCCTGGTACTCGTCCAGCATGACAACCCGGTAGCGGGAGCGTTGCGACTGCCCCACCACCGCATGGTCGCGCGCCAACCCGGCCGCGATGGACATCTGCTGGTTAAACGTGGTCACGCCCCGCTTGCGCAGCTCCTCGGTCACCGCTTCCGCCAGCGGTAGGTAGTGCGTGCGCTCCGTCTGCACCGCGCGCCACTTCGCCATGGTTTTGGAAAACTCAGTGCGCGAACGCTTGGCCATCGGCAACGATTCCGTCTCCGCGAGGTAGTCGCGCGCATGTTCACTCACCCACTCCGGGGTGGTCAGGTCGTTGCCCATCGCGGTCATCAGCTCGAGGACGTTTTCCACCACCGAAGCCAGCGAACGGTTTGTCCCGTCCGGCAGCAGAGTGTCGGCGTAGTTGGTCACGACCTCGAGCGTGATCGCGTACAACTCCGCGTTGGTGATCAGGCGCGAATCCGGCTCCACCGGCACCAGCAGGCCGTACTCGCGATTGAGCATGCCGGCGTACGAGTCGTAGGTACTCACCTGCGGCGCGATGACCTCGAGGCGCTTGGCCAACTCGCCCGACGGGTCGAGTCGTGCCACTAGGTCGCGGTTGTGCGCCAGCGTGGCAAGGCGATCGCGGATGCGCTTGTTCATCTCCTGCGCCGCCTTGCGGGTAAACGTCAGCCCGAGGATCTCCTCCGGGCGCGCGTAGCCATTAGCGACGAGCCACACCACACGCGCAGCCATGGTCTCCGTCTTGCCCGCGCCCGCACCCGCGACCACGAGCAGCGGTCCCGGCTCCGCGCCGATCACGTCCGCCTGTTGTTCGGTCGGCGGGAACTTCTGGCCCAGGTAGCTCGACAGGACCTTCGGCGGCATCGGTTTCTGGTTAGGCATTGTGAATCATCTCCCCCTCGGGCTGTACCGGGCATAGCGCGCGCACGCTGCAGCGGTCGCAGTGCGGTCCTGTCGTGGCCAGAAGCGTCGGGCCGGTCATCTCGTCCGGCAAGCCGTCGATCGCCTCGGCGAACTCCTGTAACTCCTCCGGTGTTTTCGCGGCTTGCTCGCGGGTGCTAATCGACGACGTCTCCTTCGCCGGGTACACCAACATCGCCCCACCGACATCCAGGTCGGAGTCGCCGTCGGCGGTGGTCACGCGGCCGTCAGCGGCGAGCGCGCCCTTGGACAGCGCCAACTGGTAGGCAAGCAACTGCGCGTTGTTGTCGGCATCCTTTTGCGCAATCGCGTTCTTGCCCGTCTTTAAGTCCACCACGTACAACGCGCCGGAACTGTCGCGCTCGAGGCGGTCCACGCGTCCACGGATGCGGACGTTGTCGCTGACCTGCACGTCCACGCTGGTTTCCACCGCCACCTGCTCGAACGCGCCGCGGCTGGTTTCCAGCCAGGTGCGGGTGCGGTTAAGCATCTCCTCGAACTCTTCGATGTCGCGCTCGCGCTTCCAGGCCGGCACGTCGGTGGCCTCCTTGCGGGCGGCGACCACGGTGTTGTACGCGTCGTCCGGATTCACGCCGCGGCCGAGCGCCTCGAGGTAGGCGTGCCCCATCGCGCCGTAGACCATCGGCAACGACTCGTTCAGCCCCGCCATGCGCTCGAGCACGTTGCGCATCGGGCACTCCAGCAGGCTCTCGATGCGCGACGGCGACAGCGCCGGGTGCTGCCCCAGCGGCTCGTCCGTGGACGGCTGGGTGGTCGTCCACCACTGCTGCGGGTCCGCGCCGAGCACGCCGGCGTTTGCAAGGCGGGCAAGTTGTCGGGCAGCCTGGGCGCGTTTCGCTTCGCCGGCGTCGGGGTCGGTGAGCACACGGCGGAACTCGGCGATGAGATCGTCGTGGGCAAGCACGCGCACGAGCGTCTCCGTGTCGTCGCCAAGATCCGCCTGCGGCGCGGAGTTCAGCCGCAGTTTCGCCGGGGTGATGCCGAATTCGGCGCAGAACTCGTCGATAAACCGCGAGGGCACATCCACGTTGTCGCCGGCATCACTATCCACCGCGGTGACCAGCAGGTAGTCGGTGGCGCGAGTGGCGGCCACGTTGAACAGGCGGCGCTCCTCCACCAGACGCTCCGCTGCGTGCGGCACCGGCACGTCCGGGTCCACCCCGCGGTCCACCAGATCCACCAGGTCCTCCTGACGGAACAGTGAGCCGGTCTCACCCAGGTTCGGCCAGGTGTCGTCCTGCACGCCGGCGACGATCACGCGGCGGAACTCGCGCCCCGCCGCACCATGGGCGGTGAGCAACGATACGGCGTCCGGGGTGGCGGTACGGCGGTCGCGCACACCGGTGGGCAGTTGCTGCTCCATGATGAAGTCCACGAAGGACTCCACGCCTGCCGACGGGCGGCGCTCGGTGTAGTCACCCGCGGCGTCGAACAGCGCCATCACGGAATCCAGGTCGCGGTCGGCCTGCGAGCCGGTCGCGCCACCGCGCAACGCGGAGGCCAGCAGGCGGTTGGACAAGCCGGTGGCGTACCACAGCGCCCAGAGGATCTCCTCCACGCTGCCGCCGTCACGGTAGGCCTCACGGCCTGCGTCGAGGACCCCGCGCACGTGGTTCAAAATGTCCAGCTCGCGGTCGGTGAGCATGGTGTCAAAGTCCGGCAAGCCCGCCGGGTCGGTGAGCAGATGGCGCAGGGTCTCCTCCGCGCGCTGCTCGGGCGCCCACCGGCGCAAGCCGCGGATCAGGCGGCGCAGCGTCACCGGATCCGCGCCGCCGACCGGGCCGAGGAGCAGGTCGCGCCACTCGGACGGGGACAGTTCCTCATAGAGGGCCCGAATCCCCAGCAGCAGCGAGGCGACCAGGCGCTGCTCGGAGAGCACCAAGTCCGTCGGGTTGAGCGAGACCGGCACTCCCGCGCGCAGCAGCGCTCGGCGCGCCGGTTCGATGCCCGGGGTGGAACGCACGATCACTGCCATATCGGAGTAGGCGACGTCGTGTTCGAAATGGGCTCGTCGCAACGCATCTGCGACCGCAGCGAGCTGCGTGCCTTCGTCCGGCGCGAGTGCGACGCTGCGGCGTGGGTCGCGCTTAGTCCCGCCGAGGTCAATCACCTGGTGGTCGAGCCCACCCATCGTGCGCAGGAATTCCGGGGACGCGCCACGGAAGTGGAACACGGACTGCTCCTCGTCCCCGCCGACTACGCCGAGGTCCGCCTGCTGCAACAGGCGTTTCACCAGCGCGGCGGAGGCGGGGGCGAGGTGTTGGGCATCGTCCACGATCACGGTGTGCCACGCGCGCGGCAGCGGCAGCCGCGCGGCTTGGTCGATCAGCTCCGACGCCGAGAGGCGGCGTGCGCCGGTCAGCGCCATGACCTGCTGGTACTCGCGGAAGAAGTCACCGGACGCGCGCCAGATGTCAATGCCGTACTGCTCCCCCAACGCGCGCAGATCGTCCGGTCCGAGACCGCGCTCAACGGCGCGCAGAAGAAAGTCGCGCAACTGGCGGGCGAAGCCGACAAACGGCAGCGCAGCGCGCAGCTCCTCAGGCCACGTGCCACGGTTGTCCTCCGCCTGGCCCTGCAGCAGCTGGCGGATCACCGCGTCCTGCTCCGCGCCAGAGATCAGGCGGATCTCCTCGTCTGAGTCCGCGCGCAACATGGCAAACGCGAGCGAGTGCACGGAGCGCACCATCGGCTCGTCGGTAACAAACCCGGACTGCGCCAGGGTGTCCGACAACTGCGTGCGCAGGCGCGCCGCCGCTTCCTTCGAGTCGGTGAGCAGCAAAATCCCGCCTGGATCGCCGTTGCCTGCGTGACGACGAACCGCCGCCGCAGCCGTATCCACCAGAAAACTACTCACACCCGATCCGGCGTCGCCGGTGACCTTCCACAGTCCCTGTTGGGGAATGTCGTTATCCCAGGTCCGCGGCGCGGTGTCGCGCTCGCGCGGGACGAGGTACGCCTTGGGCTCGAGGGCTGCCGGCGGCACGGGTGAAGGACGCGAAGATGACATAGCGAAGATTGTGCCACCTCAGTACGACGCGACAACCTCAGCAACGTCATCTATCGAACATACGTCCGAACCAAGGCCCCGTGTCGTGCGCCGCCGGTACTCCACCGCCTGCTGCGCGAGGTACTGCAGCCTGGGCACATGCGACCAGCGCGCGAGGATGTCCGTGTCCACCGCGCCGGCCAGCAGGCCGTCCACCATCACCAGCGCCGCGGTGTAGCCGCGCGGGCGCAGGTCCGCCGACGGCGCGAAGTCCGTGAGCACGGGTGCCGCGTGCCCGTCGAAGAGCAGGTGCGCCAAGAAATCCAGGTGCGCGACCACACCTCCGCTCACGACACTGCCGCGCCACACCGCACGGTCGTCCGCGATCCACGTCAACGACGATTCACCTGCGGGGACGTCGACACCGGCCACGGCGTCGTCGTAACGCAATGCGGCGGCGACGGCCTCGTCGACACGCTCGCGCGGCTCGCCAGGGGCGAACTCGGTGGCGCGGTACCCGCCGACGATCAGACGGCCGTCAGTCGCGCGCACCGGGCGCGAAATGCGCAGGCCCTCCGGCGGCTCGGCCTTCTCGCGCGCTTTGCCGGACCAGGCGGAGGTCTCCGTCGCACGCGCGAGCACGACGCGGCCGAAGCGCAGGCCATCGTCCCAGAATTGGCCGGCGGGAGCGGGGGTTTCGTCGTCAAGCTGAAATGCAGACAACACGTGCGCCGGAACGGTCATCTACAGCACCGCCGGACGCGGATACGGCCACGGATTCGGGCGGCACGTGTCCTGGTTATCCGGGTACGGCCCCTCCGGGCTCATCTCGTGCAACTGAGCGTTGTTCAGGCTCAGCGTCTGCTGCATCATGATCGGCGAAAGCGCATTCGGCTCCGGGCACGGCACGTGCTCCGCAAAGCCCAACGCGTGGCCCACCTCGTGGTTGATCAGATACTGGCGGTACGAGCCAATATCGCCCTGGAACGGCACGGCGCCGCGCACCCAGCGGGACTCGTTGATGATGACGGTGTCCTCGCCCGTGATGGTTGTGCGGCAGCTCGTCTCCGTCCCCAACGCCGCACCGCACAGCTCCCCGGTGGTATCCAGCGAGGTCAGACGGATTTTCAAATCCGGCTCCTGATCCGCGGAGACGTGCTCGAAGCGGAAACGCGGGTCGTTGATCCAGCCGCGCGGGTCCGTCAGCGTGGCGTCGATCATCTTGGCAAAGGACTGATCCCCGCCGTAGCCGGAGGCGTCGATGCCCTTTTCCACCTCGACGATGTAGCGCACCACCTTCTCGGTGCCCTGGCCCGCGTTCGCGCCCGGGATGCCCACCTCGTAGAACTCGCCCGTCGCGGTGGTGGTGTATGGCCCGCCTGGCGGCAGGTCGTGCGGGTCGAAGATGCCCTCGGCGATCTTCGCCGGCTCCAGCGACGGCTCCTGGGCCTCGGCCCCGGCTGCATCGGCGGGCTCAGCCTCGGCGACAGTATCGATGACCTTCTCACCAGGGTTTTGGAACATGTTCAGCAGGACAAACACGGTGATCACCGCGAGCACCGGGATCGCGTAGGCGCGCCAGCCATAGTCCTGGGCGAACGCGACCAGCCGACCGTCCGCCTGGGACGAACCGGCCGAACTGGCCGCGTGACTGCCGCGCTCCCGGTGGGACGCGCGGTGGCGCGGTTCATCGCGGGAGTCTAAATCCCAGCTGTCGAACCACTCGCCGAAGTCGTCCTCGGCGCCTTCGTGCCGCGGAGCGTCCTGCCGTTGTGCCATGTCTGAGTAATTTAGCGCATGAAGCCGACGGAACGGGCCGCGGCGCTGCCCTGCTCGACGTAGAGCACACGCTCGGTGCGGATGAGGTAGACGTGGCCCTTGTCATCTTCTAGCTTGAAGGTAGCGGCGCCGGAGTTGATCGCCTGCTCGACGGTGGCGATGACGTTTTCCTGCCCCTCCGGGAGCTTGATCGAAAGCTCACGCTGGGTGTCTGCAAGACCAATCTTGATATCCATCTTCTCGCTCACTGTCCTTTTCTGGTTGCACTCGTGCCGGCAGGGGTGCCCTGCTCAGCGAACGGCCCTATTGTAACGGCCGACCGCTAAGATGAACGCGTGCCCTACGCAGCTGAGCAATCGACGTTTGCCGGGCTGGGCGTCGCCGCCGAGATTGTCGACGCTCTCGCCGCGGACGGAATCACCCACCCGTTTTCCATCCAGGAGCTGACCCTGCCGCTCGCACTCGCCGGCCGCGACATCATCGGCCAGGCCCGCACCGGCATGGGTAAAACGCTGGGCTTTGGCGTGCCGCTTATAGACCGCGTCTTTGACGACGCCGACATCGCCGAACTCGACGGCACCCCGCGCGCCCTGATCATCGTCCCCACCCGCGAGCTCGCGGGCCAGGTGGGCGACGACCTTGAGCGCGCGGCCGCCCACACGCCGGTGCGCGTATCGACGATCTACGGTGGCCGCCCCTACGACGAACAGATCAAGGCGCTGGAAGACGGTGCAGATGTGGTCGTCGGCACGCCAGGGCGCCTGATCGACCTGCACGACCGCGGCGACCTCGTACTCGAACAAGTTGCCGTCCTCGTCCTCGACGAGGCCGACGAGATGCTCGACATGGGCTTTTTGCCCGACATCGAAAAACTCTGGGCCGCCGTCGGCGAGACCCAGACCATGCTGTTTTCCGCCACCATGCCCGGCGCAATCCTCGCGCTAGCCCGGCAGAAGATGAACAAGCCGGTGCACATCCGCGCCGAATCCGACGACGACTCCGCCACCCACACCACCACCCGCCAAGTGGTGTTCAAGTCGCACCGCATGGACAAACTCGAGGTCATCGCGCGCATCCTCCAGTCCCCCGGCCGCGGCCGCACCATCATCTTCGCGCGCACCAAGCGCACCGCCGCAGAACTTGCCGACGACCTCGCCTCCCGCGGTTTCACCGTCGCCGCCGTCCACGGCGATTTGGGCCAGGGCGCACGCGAGCAAGCACTCGACGCTTTTCGACGAGGCGCTGTCGAAATCCTCGTCGCCACCGACGTCGCCGCCCGCGGCATCGACGTCGACGACGTCACCCACGTGATCAACTACCAGGCTCCCGACGACCCCATGACGTACGTGCACCGCATCGGCCGCACCGGGCGCGCGGGACGCACCGGCACCGCCGTGACCCTGGTCGGCTACGACGAAACCCGCAAATGGGACGCCATCAACACCGACCTCAAGCTGGGCAAACACGACATACCCGAGTGGTTTTCCACCTCCGACGAGCTGCGCGAGGAGTTCGAATTCCCGGAGTCGGCTTCCGGCCATGTCGGGCCCGCGCGTAAAGTGCACGGGACACGACCCGCGCGTCGTCAATCACGCTCGGAGGGCCCGGGCAAACGAACACGTTCAGGAAGGAAACGGCGTTGAGTAAGCCACTCCGTCGCACCCGCCGCGACCTCATTGCCACCGGTGTCATCGCCGGTGTCTCCGCCCTGCTCGTCGGCACGGCAGTGCTCACCGCGCCGGTGCGCCACGCCGAACTGACCCCAGCCGCTGAGGAGCAGCAGGACTACGGGCAACTTGCGGTGGTGCCGTCGTCGCTAAGCGAGGGCTTCCGCCTCACCGACACCTCCGGGCGCGCGCGGCCCCTGATCGCCAACGGGCTGATCATCACGTACGACGACCACACCATCACCGCCACCAACCCCGACGGCGACACCGTGTGGACCTACTCGCGACCCAACGACCTGTGCCTGATCGACCAGGCGTGGGGCAAAGTTGTGGCCACCTACCGCGACAACGCGGGCTGCGGCGACGTGGTGTCCATCGACGCGAAGACCGGCCAATACGCCGGCACCCGCTCCGCCCCCGCGCCCGACGAGGTCACCAGCCTGGCGTCCAACGACCGCACCGGCTACGCCTCCGACGACCGCGTGGAAATCTGGCGCTCCGACATGGTCCGCACCGCCGAATACGGCTACGTGGAAGCCAAGCAAGAACCAGACATGCAGCCCAACGAGGACTGCATCATCACCTCCGCACTCACCCGCAGCGAGCTGCTCGCCGTGACCGAGACCTGCGGTGACGGCTCCTACCTGCGCCTGCAAAAGGCCACCCCGGAAGACTCCCGCAAGCCCGAAATCGAGGCAGACGTGGAGATCGACCCGCAGGCCTACCTCGTCGCCGTCTCCCAGGACGCCGCCGCGGTCTACGACCCCTCCAAAAACGAAGTGCTCACCTACAACAACCAGGGCGACGCCATTAGCGCCTCGTCCATCCCCGCCATGGGCGAGCCACAGCGTATCGACGGCACCATCGCCGTCCTCCCCACCGCCGACCTGCCCCACCACATGACCTACTGGCAGGACGACTCGCTGCTGCTCATGGAGCCGGCGAACCTCGCCGTCACCGGCGTGTTCCAGGGCGCGCTCGGCACCGGCTTCGCCGCCGGCGACCGCCTGCTCTACGCCTCCACCGACGGCGTGGCCGTGGTCAACTGGGACAAAAACGCGGTCGACGAGATCATCCCCGTCGACCGCGGCGACTACACCGGCCCGATCCACGTCTCCTCCGCCGGGGCGAAGATCGTAGAAAAGCGTGGCGACGACATCGTCGTCCTCGACACCGGCCTGTAGCCGTTCTGCCCTGTTGCGCTGGCGCTTTGCGTCGGCGCTTTCTCGGTTACCCGCGCGCTTTCTCTGTTACCTGCGCGCTTTGCGCTCTTCGTACTGCGCCTCGTTGTACGCCGCCGAGCGCGGGTGGAACACGCCCACCAGCGCCAGCACCACCGAGATCAGCGTCGCGATACCCAACACCACCGCGCCGCCGCGGAACATGTAGATCGCCACACCGGCCAAAATCGCCTCGATCAGCACAATCGCACCCGTCGCGCGCGGGCGCCCTTTCAGGGTCTGCACCGCCACGTAGGCGAGGTATCCGAAGATGATCAGCAAGAACACCGCGGTGCCGATGTTGACGTAGCCCGCCGCCGCCGACTCCGACTCGAGGTTGTGGTCCGTGGCCGTGAACTGGTCAATAAGCAGCTGCACGACGTAAACGAAGATCGCCAGGCACTGCACCAGCACCACCACGGCGCCGAAGCGCATGATCGGTGGGACTTCCACGTCCGCCACCGGGGCGTTCTGGGGGTTTTCGATGTCTTCTCGCTTGTTACTCACGTGCCGAAGTCTATCCCTCCTGCACGCGCGGCCCGACCGCCGCGTTCGGCGGGCGCTTTGGACGGGCGCGTTGACTACCCTTACTCCCCACCCCAACCCACAGATGTAGAGAATGCAGGGGCGAAAATGGCCAAATTTCGGCGCTTTCCCCGTTGCATTCTCTACATCTGTGCCAAAACGCCCATCCTGCACCGCCCGCGCACCGCCAGAACGAAACCAGGCCAAACCACACCAGGCCGAACCCGTCGAACCAACCCCCGCCAGCCATTCCGCACCGCGCGCCTACCCAAAAACCGCCGTTCCCTCAGCACCCCTTAAGGAACAGCGAAAAGGCGATTTGACCCACTCAAAGCCGGGGACAACCTCACGAACATACAGGTCAAAGCCACCAAACAACCCAGCGATCAAACCGCAAACCCCCACAATGTGACCCCGCCAGCACAGATACATTCTGTGATTTCCCGCACAATTTGGCCCACACCCCTAGCGGGAGGTAAGTGAACATGCCATGATTCTCGGGTAGCAAAAACAACGGGCTGGTTACACAGCCCTTAACCCTCAGCCACCACAGGGTTAACGCCCGGTAAACCGGAAGACGGGTTCTCGGATCCACCGAGAAACACCGCCCGGGGCCAGGAATCAAACTTTGTTTGCAACACACCCTCGATAAGTGGGTGTCGATGTGGTGTGCAGAAAACCGACCACGCAGTACCAACACGACTTTCTAAGGAGCATCATCATGGATTGGCGCCACGAAGCAATTTGCCGCGACGAGGACCCCGAACTGTTCTTCCCGGTGGGAAACTCCGGCCCGGCCTTGTCGCAGATCGCGCAGGCAAAGCTGGTCTGCCACCGCTGCCCTGTCACTTCCCAGTGCCTGAAGTGGGCACTCGAGACCGGCCAGGACGCCGGCGTCTGGGGCGGCCTGTCTGAGGAGGAGCGCCGCGCGCTGAAGCGTCGCAACAAGGCGCGCGCCCGCAACCGCGCTCGTCTGTCCGCCTAATTTTTACCTGCGTTATCGCAGGCGATACAGTGGGACATCTGTAACCGGTACAGCTAATTTAAGGAGACCCCATGAGCAAGCGTGGTCGTAAGCGCAAGGATCGCCGCAAGAACAAGGCCAACCACGGCAAGCGTCCGGGCGCATAAGCCCGAAATGTCAAAGACCCGGTGCTCTCCATCTGGAGGACACCGGGTCTTTTGCTTTACGACGACCCCGTCACCGGCCTACATCGCGCTGACCGCGAAGCCGATTCCGATGATGGCTGCGAGTGCGACGATCGGGACGATGATTGCCATGATGTTCACGTCTGCCGCGGCGGCCTGCTTGACCTGCTTGGCCGGAGCTTGCTGCTGGACCGGCTGCGCCTTGTCGGCCTTGTCGACCTTCTCGGACGCCTTGTCCACGACCTTGTCCGCAGCCGCGTCCTGCGCTGCGTCCTTAGCAACGTCCTTGGCAGCTTCCTTCACGACCTGAGCCTCGGCTTCCTTAGCGTTGTCCTCAACCTCCGGCTTGTTTTCAGCCTCGGCCACGGCGGCCTCCTGCTCGGCGTCCGGTTTGACTGCCTCGACCAATTCCACCTGCTTCATCTGGCGGAAGCGCTCCGGCACCTGGCCGCGCATGTTGCCAAAGTCGGCGATCTGCAGGGCTTCGTAGCCGATGCGGTGGTTACCGATTTTCAACATGTCCCAGTCGGCCGGCACGTGGATCGGGCCCTGCGGGCCGTCGAGCACGTACGGGTGTTCCGAGTAGTTGAAGTGGTTGAACTGGTACTGGTAGTTCATCACGGAGTGGTAGGCGGCGTCCATCGCCTGGCTGTTGCTCACGCCACCGAGGACTTCCTTGGCACCGTAGTGGCGCAGGCCGAGGGTGTGGCCGAACTCGTGGAGGATGGTGTTGCGCAGCTTCTCCTCCGTGTTCATCAGGCGGTGGTTGGCGATGAAGAACGAGTTGTCGCCCACCAGCGAGATGCCCGAGGCGTAGTTACCAGCCTCGATCTGGTCGCCGATGACGCCGATGCGGAAGATGTTCTGGCGCTCGCCGAGGAACTCGTCGAGGTTATCCAGCATCTTGTAGGCCGGGACGTCGTCCTCGAAGTAGTACTTCGCGTAGTCGACCGTCTCGCCGCCGTGGGTCTCGTAGTTCGGGATGTTGGTGTACACGTCGCCGGCATCGATGTGAAGGTTCACGCCGTGGGCGTCGAAGAGGTCAACCATCTCATCGAGGGACTCGGCCGACGGGGCGTACTCGCGCTGGCTCGCGCTGTCGCACTCCTTCCGCGGAGCCTCGTCGCAGCCGAGGCTCTTGTACTCGGAGGCCATCCAGTTCAACTGGAGGAACAGGTCCGGGCGGTCAACGTCGACGCCGTAAGCCGGCAGCGGCAGTTCGGTGCCGTCCATGAGGATGACGCCGTTGGCTTCCCATGCGTCCGGGATGCCGTCGCCGTCCTGGTCGGCCTTGAGGTCGACCTGCTCGCCGTTGCCGCGGTGCTCCGCGTTCGGGTTCGCCTTCTCAACAGCTACTGCGGAGGCGTTGTCCGAACCCTCAAGGGTGTCTTGGGCGTTGGCCGGGGCGACGCCCGCGATTGCGATGGATGCTGCGAGTGCTGCCGCGATGCTGTTGCGGATTGCGTTTCGCATTGTTCTGCTCCCTGTTAGTAACTGTCTCGGCCAGGACCTCTCTTCCTGACACCCTTGAGTTTATGCACGGAGTATGCGCAGGTAAAGCGCATCGAATGGACAGCTAAAAACACCCGGATTGTTCAACGTTTGTTTGGGATTGTTCAACGTTTACCCGCTGGTTAAGGTGCAGATTGTTCATCAATCTGACCCCAAAACGCCGCCCCGAAACAAGGTTGTTCAACAGTTCGGTGGCGCGTCACAATTTATCGTTGAACAATCTTTATGAATGCATACTATGCATTCTCAGGTTAAATATATGAAACGTCATTACAACTGCGCTTACCTGCAGAAACGCAACTGAAGAAACCTAAAGAAGCTAATAACGTGAACGCCCGCCCACAAACGGGCAGATTGTTCAACGTTCATGCCCGACCCACTACCCCCGAAAAATACCCCCGTTGTGGCAACGTGGCCGCAACGGGGGTTCGTCGTCAAGCAAAAAGCGCTTATGTCCACCTGACTTCGGTGTAGGAGATGGTGGTGATGATGCGCTGGCGCAGCGGCTCGGGGGCCTTCGCCGACTGGCAGCAATCGCGCACGATCGCGCGGACGTCGCGCTCAGACTCGGCGATACGGAGGCACTCGGGGCACTCGGCGATCTCGGAGGTGATTTCCGCGCGCCGCTGAGGCGTGGTTTCTTCGTCGAAAAGTTCGCACAGCAGGCGGTGGGTGGACTCGCACCCGTGTCCGGTAGCCATTACTTCTCCTTCGCCGCAGTGTCGTTGTCCTGCATGTCTGCGTGGTCGAGGCCGATGCCCCGTTCCCTTGCCACGTCCTTCAACATGCCGCGCAACTGTTTTCTTCCACGGTGCAGTCGGCTCATCACCGTGCCCATTGGAATGTCCAGCACCTCGGCGATTTCCTTGTAGGCCAGCCCCTCCACGTCGGCATAGTAGACCACCATGCGGTAGTCCTCGTTCAGTGCGTTGAGCGCCTCGGAGATCTTCGAGTTCGGCATCGCCTTGAGCGCCTCCACCTCCGCGGACTCGAGCCCGGTCGAGTCGTGCGAGCTCGAGGTGTAGAGCTGGCTGTCCGTCACGTCGTCCGCCGAGGTGACCAGCGGGCGACGCTGCTTTTTGCGGTAGGTGTTGATGTAGGTGTTGGTCATAATCCGGTACAACCACGCCTTTAAATTGGTGCCCGGCGTGAAACTGTCAAAGTTTTTGTACGCCTTGAGGTAGGTCTCCTGCACCAGGTCCTCGGCATCCTGCGGGTTGCGCGTCATGCGCAGCGCGCCGCCGTAGAGCTGGTCAAGCAGCGGCATCGCTTCGTCGGCAAAGCGCTGCTGCGCTTCCTTATCTAGCTCGGTTTCGGGCATGCCCGTCATTGTAGGCCAGCGCTACCCTGGCACCATGGCTGCTAAGACTCGGGCGCTCGCCGCCCTTTCCAACACCCCGCACGAGGTCCTCGAATACGCTTCTGGCCAGGACAATTTCGGCGCCCACGCGGCCGAGGAGCTTGGTATCGACCCACGCGTGGTGATGAAGACCCTGGTGATCCACCACGACCGCGACCTCGCCGTGTGCTGCGTTCCGGTCGCGGGCCACCTGTCACTCAAGGCAGCGGCGAAAGCGCTGGGCTGGAAGCGCGCCGAAATGACCGATCCGTCCGAAGCCCAGCGCGCCACCGGCTACGTCGTGGGCGGCATCTCCCCGCTCGGGACCACCAGGCGCATGCCCACGCTTATCGACGACTCCGTCGCCGCCGAGCCCACCATCCATGTCTCCGGGGGCCAGCGGGGTGTGTCCATAGCTATTGCACCCAAGGACTTGGCGGAGCTCACGGGCGCGAAGTTCGCACCTATAGCTACGGACTGATTAGCTCCGCGTAGTCGTTGTGCACGTTGCCCACCTCGCGCGCGGCCTCGTTCCACTGGAAGGTGCCCGCCACCCGCGACGGGTGCAGTAGCTCCATCGCCTCCTCGGGCGTGCCCGAAACCCACTGTTCGATCTCGTCGCGGGCCAAAAACAGTGGCAACCGGTGGTGCAGCCACGCCATGTTGTCGGTGGCCTCGGTGGTCACCATGGTGGTGGACAGACGGTCCAGGCCGGTGTCCCACAGCGCCGCGGCGTAGAGCAGCCCCTCCTCGGGTCGCACGTAATACGGCTGCTTGCCGGATTCGGTCTGCTTCCACTCGTAGTAGCCGTCGAGCACCATCAGCCCGCGGCGCGATTTAAATGCGCTGCGAAACGACGGCTTTTCCGCCACTGTCTCGCCCCGGGCGTTAAACAGCGGCGGGCCGGTGTCGTCTTTCTTCCAGGATGGGAGAAGGCCCCAGCGGGCGGCGTCGATAAGCGCCTCATGCTCGGCGATCCGGATCAGCGGCACTTGGTTCGTCGGCGCGATGTTGTAGCGCGCAGGCGGGGTGCCGTCGGGGGCTTGGACGCTGTCCACGCCGGGCAGGGTTGCTACCTCGGCGACGAGATCGTCACCGGTTGTAAAAAGGACGAATCTTCCGCACATGTGCTCCATTATCATGTGATCCATGACAGAAATGTGGTCCGCGCCGTTTCACCCGTCCCCGATCACGCACTCGCAAACCGTGCCGGGGTCGAAATCCATGACCAACCGCGCGTACATTCTCTCCGCGCTGGCATCCGGCCCGTCGACGATCACGGGTGCGCTGCGCTCGCGCGACACGGATTTGATGGAAGCCGCGCTCGCCGACATGGGCACAACTTTTTCGCGTGACGACGACATCATCCACGTCACCCCGGGCGCCCTGCACGGCACCACCGTGGACTGCGGGCTAGCCGGCACGGTGATGCGCTTCGTGCCACCGGTGGCCGCGTTCGCTGACGGCCCAGTGCTGTTCGACGGCGACGCGCACGCCCGCAACCGCCCTATTGCCACCATCCTCGATGCGCTGCGCGACCTCGGTGTCTCCGTCGCGGGTGAGGGCATGCCGTTTACGGTCCACGGCACCGGCGGCGCCCAGGGCGGCCCGGTGGCGATCGACGCCTCCGGCTCCTCCCAGTTCGTCTCCGGCCTGCTGCTGTCCGCGGCACGGTTCGAGCGCGGCGTGTCCATCCGCCACACCGGCGGCCCCCTGCCGTCGATGCCGCACATCGAGATGACGCTCGCGATGCTTGCCGACGCCGGCGTGACCGTCCAAGCCACCCGCAACACCTGGGACGTGGCCGCGCAGGAGATCCGCGGCACCCACTGGATCATCGAGCCGGATCTGTCCAACGCCGCCCCGTTTTTGGCCGCGGCGGCCGTCACCGGCGGCGAGGTGCGCGTGCCCAACTGGCCGCGGCGCACCACCCAACCGGGCGCGACCATGCAATCGATCCTGGAGCGCATGGGCTGCCAGGTGGACCTCATCGCCGACGGCGCCGGCTACGCGCTGAGTGTGCGCGGGCCGAAGCCGGGTGAGCTGAAGGGCATCCGCATCGACATGAGCGATATCGGCGAGCTCACCCCCACTGTCGCGGCACTTGCGGCGTGCGCGAACTCGCCGAGTGAACTCACCGGCATCGCGCACCTGCGCGGCCACGAGACCGACCGCCTGGCAGCGCTGACCGCCGAACTCAACGGCCTCGGCGGGGACTGTGAGGAGTTAGGCGACGGCCTGCGCATCACCCCGGCACCGCTGCGCGGCGGCACGTGGCACACCTACGACGACCACCGCATGGCCACCGCCGGCGCGATTATCGGCCTGGTGGTGGAGGACGTGCAGGTGGAAAACATCGCCACCACCGCGAAGACGCTGCCCGGTTTCGACGAGATGTGGCAGGAGATGGTCGCACACTAATGGGCCGCCGCTTTTCCGACTACGACGAGTCCGACGTCCGCATCCGCCCCGGCAAGGGGTCGCGGCCACGTTCGAAGAACCGCCCGACCTACGACAACGCCGAGTTCGGCATGGTCGTGGCCAAAGACCGCGGCCGGTGGGGCGTGGTGCTCGATACCGGCACCCGCCTGCAGTGCACCCGCGCGCGGGATCTCAAGCGCACCTCCATCGAGGTCGGCGACCGCGTCGGCGTTGTCGGCGACACGTCTGGTGCGAAGGACACACTGGCGCGCATTGTGAAGCGCGAGGAGCGCTCCTCGGTGCTGCGCCGCACCGCCGACGACACCGACCCGTACGAGCGCATCATCGTCGCCAACGCGGAGCTGCTGCTCATCGTGGTGGCGGCTGCCGATCCCCCGCCGCGCACCGGGTTCGTCGAGCGCGCGCTGATCGCCGCGTTCGTCGGCGGGGTCACCCCGGTGGTGTGCGTGACCAAGTCGGACCTGGCGGACCCGTCAGACTTCGAGCGAGAGCTGGCCGATATGGGTGTGGAGGTGCTGCGCACCGGCGTCGAGGACGGCGTTGACGCGCTGCGAGAAGAGATCCAGGGTCGCGTCTCCGCGCTCATCGGTCACTCCGGGGTGGGTAAGTCCACGCTGGTCAACCGCATCGTGCCGGACGCGGACCGCGAAACCGGCGAGGTCTCCGGCGTGGGCAAGGGCCGCCACACCTCCACTCAGTCTGTGGCGCTGGAACTGCCGGGCGGCGGCTGGGTCATCGACACCCCGGGCATCCGCTCCTTCGGCCTGGCACACGTCGCGCCGGAGGAGATTGTGCAGGTCTTCCCCGACCTCGCCGAGGCCGCCGAGGCCTGCCCCCGCGGCTGCACCCACCTGGGCCCGCCGAAGGACCCGGAGTGCGCGTGGGACGGGTTGGACACCGACTCCCCCGTCGGCCGACGCGCGATGGCGGTGCGGCACCTGCTGGAGGCGCTGCACAGCAATAACGAGTGGGAGTTAAAGCAGCTCGAGGAGGAACGCTAACTCGCTCGGGTCGTAAAACGCCATGTAGTTGTCCTGGGCGTCGCCGACGGCAAGCTCGGCGTCTTCGTCGCCAAGATCGGCGGCGTCGACCACCTCGATGGCCTTCGCGGTGGCTTCCTCGGACTCCTGAATGTCAACGTGGATCGCGGCGACGTCCTCGAGCAGCACCGGGCCCTCGAGGCGCACCACGGACTCGCCCATATCGGGCGCCTCGGTGGCGTCCACGTCGGCGGAGACGACCACGCGGCGGTGCGGGAAGCGTTCCTCGTCGCCAATCGCGAGCAAGCGTAACGACGCCAACGCAGCGTCGTCGAACGCCACCGCCTCAATTTCCTCCTCGTCGCCCGAGACGAAGAAGTCGTGCAACGCCTTGGTGGCGGAAAAGCCCCAGCCACTGCGCGCGTGCAGCAGCTCGTTGTCCTGCAGCGCCTGCAGCATGCCGAAGGTGGCGGGGATGTAGACGCGCACTAGAACTCGCCCTCGATGTCGAACAGGGACTGGATCTCCACCGCGGTGCGGTCGATGGCGGTGTGCAGGATGCCGATCATGCCGTACTCCACGGCGGCGCGGACGTTCATGATGTCGTCGTCGATCATCACGCACTCGTTCAAGTCGATGCCGATTGCGTCGGCCGCTGCCTGGAACGCGGCGCGCTCCGGCTTCTCCGCCCCGATCTCGCCGGAGAGCACAACCGCATCGACGGTGCCTTTGAACTCCCACTCGCGGATTGCGTCGGCGGTCTCACCGTCGCCTTCCTCGTTGGACAGGATGCCGACGGCGACGTCTTTCTTCTTGGCTTCGCTAATAAGGGCCTTCCAGCGACCCTCGTCCTCTGCGCCCGTATCGAGCACACCCGCGTAGTCGATGATCAAACCCTGCACAATGGCCTTCTTTCCTCGAGTTGGGTTGAAAATGTCCACTTTAGTGCGCACGCCCTTCCGCAGGGCGCGCAAATCGTGGACAATGATACCTACCCCGCACCGCGCCCGCCCCTCCCGTGACGGAGGTATGCCGCATGTACTACAACGTTCCCGGCCACCAGCACATGCAACTGCTAGCGCCAGGGCACCATCGCTTGACGACGACACCGCCCCGCCCAACCACCGACGCCGCACCACACACGCGCCAACGCGTCGACCCGCTCGTGCGCCAGGCCATCGGCGCGGCGTTCGGCGGTTACGACCCGGCGACCATGACCGCGGCCCGGTTCAGCCAATCGGTGCGCACCCATATCCGAGCCTACCGGCGCACCCAACTGCAGCAGCTGCAGCTGCGCGCACAGAAAGCCCGCAAGCCACCGGTGGTGCCGCAGCAGCTGGTGCGTGTGGTGACCTGCCACAGCGGCGACGGCGGCGAGTTCTACGGCACCCTCGATAAAGACGGACGCCGCCTCGCATTCGCGGCGCGACTTCGAGGCGGCAAGTTGGAGTCGTTCAAAATACTGGAGACGGCCTCCTAGACGACGGTGGAGCCGCCCTCGTTCGCGGAATTGTCCGCGGCGCCTTCCGCCTCCTGGTTTTCAAACTGCTTGCGCATGGCGAACAGCTGGCGCACCGTTTCTTCCTGGATGCCCTCGTTCATGGCGTTGAACATGTCGCCGCCTTCCTTCTGGTACTCCACCAGCGGGTCGCGCTGCGCCATCGCGCGCAGGCCGATGCCCTCCTTGAGGTAGTCCATCTCGTAGAGGTGCTCGCGCCACTTCGTGTCGATAATCGGCAGGATCACCATGCGCTCCAAGTTGCGCATCTGCTCCTCACCACCAATCGCGGCGACGTTCTCCTCGAGTTTGTCGTACTGGGCGTTGGCGTCGTCGAGAAGCGCCGTGCGCAACTGATCGGCGGTGAGCTCGCCTGCGCGGTCGTACTCGTCGCCGTCGATCAACTCCTGCGGGGTCACGGTCGGGCCGTAGAGGGAATCGAGCGCGTTCCACAGCTCGTCGAGGTTCCAGTCCTCCACGTAACCTTCCGCGGTCGCGCCGTCAACGTACGCGCCGACGGTGGAGTCGATCATGCGGCGCACCTGGTTCTGGATGTCCTGCGAACCGAGGATCTGCTGGCGCTCGTTGTAGACCACCTTGCGCTGCTCGTTGAGCACCTCGTCGTACTTGAGCACGTTCTTGCGCATCTCGAAGTTCTGGTTCTCCACCTGCGACTGTGCGCCCTTAATGGCGTTGGAGACCATCTTCGCCTCGATCGGCACATCGTCCGGCACGTTGAGGCGGTTCATCATGTTCTCCATGGTCTGGCCCACGAAGCGCACCATCAGCTCATCGCGCATGGACAGGTAGAAGCGGGACTCGCCCGGGTCGCCCTGACGGCCGGAGCGGCCGCGGAGCTGGTTGTCGATGCGGCGCGACTCGTGGCGCTCAGTACCGATGACGTAGAGGCCACCGGCCTCGCGGACTTCGTCGCCAAGCTGCTGCGAGCGCTCCTTCGCCGCCGGCAGCTGGTCGTTCCACGCCTCCTGGTAGCGCTCCTCGTCCTCGAACGGGTCGAGGCCCTGCTCCTGCAGCTTCGCATCCAAGAGGACTTCCGGGTTGCCGCCAAGCACGATATCGGTACCGCGACCAGCCATGTTGGTGGACACCGTCACCTTGCCGGGCAGGCCGGCCTCGGCAATGATGCGGCCCTCTTCCTCGTGGTGCTTCGCGTTGAGCACGTTGTGGGCCACACCCTTGCGGGTCAGCAGCTGCGAGAGGTACTCGGAGCGCTCCACCGAAGTGGTGCCGACCAGAACCGGCTGGCCCTTTTCCACGTGCTCCGCGATGTCGTCGGCAACCGCGGCGAACTTCGCCTCCTGCGTCTTGTAGATCAAATCGTCGCGGTCCGTGCGCTGGTTCGGCTTGTTCGGCGGGATCTGGACGACATCCATCTTGTAAATCTGGTGCAGCTCGGCCGCCTCAGTCTCGGCGGTACCGGTCATGCCGGCGAGCTTGTCGTACAGACGGAAGTAGTTCTGGAGGGTAACGGTCGCAAGCGTCTGGTTCTCGTTTTTGATCTCCACCTGCTCCTTGGCCTCAATGGCCTGGTGCATGCCCTCGTTGTAGCGGCGACCCGCCAGCACACGACCGGTAAAACCGTCGACGATCATGACCTCACCCTGGCGGATGATGTAGTCCTTGTCGCGCTCGAAGAGCTCCTTGGCCTTGATGGCGTTGTTGAGGTAGCTCACCAGCTGCGAGTGCTCCGGGGCGTACAGGTTGTCGATGCCCAACTGGTCCTCGACGTACTCCACACCCTCCTCGGTGATGCCGACGGTGCGCTTGCGGTGATCCACCTCGTAGTGGATGCCCTCGCGCATACGCGGCGCCAACTGCGCGAACACGGAGTAGAACTGGCTCGACCCGTCGACCGGGCCGGAGATGATCAGCGGGGTGCGGGCTTCGTCGATAAGAATCGAGTCCACCTCATCCACAATCGCGTAGTTGTGGCCGCGCTGCACAATGTCGTTGACCGAACGCGTCATGTTGTCGCGCAGGTAGTCGAAGCCCAGCTCGTTGTTGGTGCCGTAGGTGATGTCTGCGTCGTACGCCTTCTTGCGTTCGGCCGGACGCATGTCCGACAGGATCACACCCACCTCCAGGCCGAGGAAGTGGTGCACGCGGCCCATCATCTCGGCATCGCGCTTGGCCAGGTAGTCGTTCACCGTGACAATGTGCACGCCTTTGCCTTCCAGCGCGTTCAGGTACGCGGGGAGCACCGAGGTCAAAGTCTTGCCCTCACCCGTTTTCATCTCCGCCACGTTGCCGAAGTGCAGGGCTGCACCACCCATGATCTGCACCTTGAAGTGCTTCTGGCCCAGCACGCGCCACGCGGCCTCGCGGGCGGTGGCGAACGCATCGAGCAGAATGTCGTCCAGGCTCGCACCGTCTTCGATGCGCGCCTTGAACTCGCCGGTCTTCGCCTTGAGTTCCTCGTCGGTCAGCGCAGCGTATTCGTCGTCCAGGGCCATGACCTGGTCAGCGATCTTCGCCAGGCGCTTGACGGTACGCCCCTCGCCGGCGCGGAGCAGCTTCGACAGTCCAAACACGTGTGAAAATCCTTTACTACTGGAGTAGGCAGGGCCAAGGTGTAACAGCCCATCATTGTACGCACGCTCACCTCGTGCGCGACAACACGCCTTTGCTTATCGACAACAAAAACCCGCCCGGCCCTTCCGGACCGCGCGGGTTTTCCTGGTGTTGTGGCTACTTCTCAGTTTCTGCCTGCGCTGCCGTGTCCACGTCCGCCTCGTCAGCCAGTTCAATCAGGCCGTAGTCGAACGCGTGGCGACGGTAAACCACAGCCGGACGGTTCGTCTCCTCGTTGACAAACAGGTAGAAGTCGTGGCCCACCAACTCCATCTCACTCAGCGCGTCATCCACGCTGCGCGGAGCATTGGAGTGGACCTTGCTGCGCACAATCTGACCCGGGACGAGGTCCTCGACCTGGTCTTCGTACGGGTCGACGTCGTACTTGCCTGGCGCACCTTCAGCACGCTCGGCCGCGACCTTCTGCTCCGCCTCAAACTCGGCGGCCAACTCGCCGGTGCCCTTCGGTGCGCGGTGGCCCGACATCGGGGTGGTGCGACGGGCCTTGACCTTGCGCAGCGAACGCTCCAGCTTCGCCACCGCAGCATCCAGCGCCGTGTAGAAGGTCTCCTCCTTCGCCTCCGCGCGGGCCAGGTGACCCGAACCGGTGGCGGTGATCTGGATGCGCTCCGCCTCCGACTCGCGGCGCGGGTTCGGCTCGTGCTTCAACTCGACATGGAAGGAATTCAGCGTCGGATCAAGCTTGGCAATCTTGGCGAGCTTTCCGCTCACACGTTCCTGGAAGTGGTCCGGAACCTCCACGTTGCGACCGGTGATGGTCAGCTTCACGTCGGGGCCCAGCCCCTCTGCCTGTGCGTTCTGGTCTGCAGCAGTCATGTCTGCTTCCTCCCTAGGTAGTAGGAACCGTGTCCATGACCACTATACAACTGGTTATGACCAATTCGGAGGGATTTGGGGAAATTGCTTGGCGTCTGGCTCGGGTCAGCACCCTCGGGTAAGCATTTAGGTGCGGGTGGTGCGTTGGACCCGGGCGCCGAGGTCGTCGGCAATCGCCTCGCAAGTGCCCTCGCCCTGGGTGCCACAGCGGCCGACCCAGTTTTTGCCCACGATGACTTCATCGGCGTAGGGGAACTGCTCGTCGAGAAGATGGCGCGCCAGGTCCTCCGGGGTGCCGTCGATTTTGAACTTGACCTGCCCGTTTCCGTCCTGGACGCAGACGCCCTCCTGGCTCAGTTCCTGCCAGTTACTGCACTTCGAGTCGGTCTTTGCCAATGCGTCGCGGATCTCGGAGACATGCTCGATTTGAGCGTCGCCGAGAGCAGCACTGTCCGCGGTCGAGCAACCGACCAGCGCGATAACCGGGGCACACACGAGGGGCAGAAGACGCATTTTCATTCCTGTGACCCTACTGGACACCTGCGAAAACACCTAGACGCCGGCGCTGCAGGTCTAGATGTGAGGGGCAGGATGTGAACCCACCCGAGATGTGAGGGGCAGGATGTGAGGGGGTCGAGTAACTGCGCACGCGCCGGATCAGCGAACGGCGAACCCCTCACAACTAGCCCCTCACATTTGGCCAAGAACCGCATCCTGCCCCTCACACATCGACCACACTCACGCCGCGCACAGCGTGACGCATGCGGCGACGTCCACGCCGTGGGCCAAAAGGATCGCCACGCTGGCGTGCAGGGTTGCGCCGGTGGTGACCACGTCGTCGACGACCACGACCCGGCCGCCCGGCGCAGCGGTTAACCGGACGGCGCCGGAAAGGTTGGACCGGCGGGCGGCTTCGTCAAGCCCGGACTGGTCCGCGGCGCGCGGGTCGAGCGAGAGCACCGGGGCCACCGCGAAACCACTGGCCCGGCAGATCTGTTCCACCGGGTCGCCGCCGCGAGCGCGTGCCGACGACTGCCTGGTCGGCGCCGGCACCAACACCGCGGATACGGGAATATCGCCCCGGGCTTCCAGATATTCCACCCCGGCGCGCAGCACCGCCCCGGCGTATTTGCGCACGGCGAGGTGGTTGCGCTCCTTCATCGACAGCACCACCCCGCGGTGGGCGCCGGCGTACGGCCCGAGGGCGAAGACCGGCACGAGTGGGGCGGTGTTGGGAAAGACGCGCTCGGGTGGGCGGGCGAGTTCGAGGCGGCAGTCGTCGCAAAGCAATGCACCGGGTGTGGCGCACCCGGCGCACTTTTGCGGCAACAGCAACTCCCCCAGCACGACAACCCGCTACCGTGCGATGATTGGCAGCGCGCGCATGCCCTCTAAGCCGGGGACTTCGCGCCAGATCGGGTTGTCGGCGCCGGAACTAGGCACCTGCAACACGGCGTTGGCATCGGTGACGTAGAGCGTGCTCGGTGAGGCGGCGACGGAGACCACCGGTGCGGAAATGTTGCCGGACGACAGCGCGGTCATCGACGAGCCGTCCTGCTCGACGCGCATGACCGGGGAGGTCGACGACGTGCCGACGATCAGGGATCCGTCCGGACGCCACTCTGCGGAGACGACGCTGCCGCCGAGTTCCTGGGCGTACTCCAACACGTTGACGATGGAACGCTCACCGGAGGCGCCACGCTGGACGATGCCGGTGTAGAGCTTGCCGTCGATGACCATCACCACGCGCGAGCCGGTGCGCGACAGGCGCAGCACGGAGATGTTGCCGTCGACGCCCTCGGGCAGATTCGCCTCCACCTCGCCGGTGGACAGTTCGCCGGTGGCGGCGGATTGCACGGTGCGCAGGATCCGCTTGCCGTCGGCGACGGACCACACCGCGTCGGCCCCCGGCTCGAAGCTCGGCCGGGTGAAGGTCCCGGCGCGCATGACCTCGTGTTCGCGTTCGCCGATCTTGCCCACGCGCAGTATGTCGTCGCGGTTGTCGTCTGGTTTGCCGAACACGGCGGCCCATTCCCCGTCGCTGGCGATGTCGGCGCTGGCCACGTCGCCGGAGGAGCCGAGTTGGCCTTCCACAGCCTTGGTGGTGCGTCCGTCGACGCGCAGCACGTTGCCGCCGATCAGCGCGTAGAGGGTGCTCTCGCCTGCCGTTTCCACCAGCGGGCTCTCGTCGACGAAGTCGTCCGTGTCGAGTTCGTCAGTGCCTTCGATAAGCGGGTTGCCGTCGGCGACGAGCCGGTACGGCCCGGTGATGCCGGCGGTGGCGAGCGTCCACACCACCTGGGCGGCGAACTGGGCACGGTCCTCGGCGCTCACGGAGCCGAAGCCGGTGAAGGTGAACGCGCCGTCTTTCACACCGGTGAAGGTCACGGCCGACGGTAGGGCGTCGGGAAGCGCGGGGCGCAGCCGTTCGGCGGGGCCCTCCATGAGCAGGCCGATCAGGTCGCCCGCGAGCGTTTCACGCTGCGTGCGCACCCACCGACGGTCGGTGACCAGTTCGCGGTCCTCGGCGTCGAAGAAGTAGAGGTTGTACGGCTGGTACTGGTTGCGCAGCTCAGTGCGCTCGATGACTACGCCCGCCGGCAGCGAGGAGATGCGCCACTGTCCGTCGACCTGGTCCAGCTCGATCGTCGCCTCGTAGCGGCCGCGTTCCGGGGAGAATGATCCGCCGGAGCGCACCGTGCCCACAACGTTGCCGTGCACCGAGAAGCGCCGCTTGCCCACCGCGGCCCCCGGCAGCGTGGTCACGCCGAAGCTGTCCACGACCAGCTTCGGGCCGCTGGGGTCCCACGCTTCGGCGGTGTTTTCGGTGAGGTAGGCCCGCGCCGCCTCGTAGTCTCCGTCCGGGATGGCGGAGGCGGCGTAGAACCCGCGCAGCAACAGGTCCGGTTCCTCGTCGGCGGACGGCCCGGCGTTGGGGGTGGCGGTGTCGGCGGGGGTGAACGATCGCAGCACGTGCGGCGACGAGTTCGTGGGCAAGGACGCGCACCCGCCGAGCAGGGCGACGGCGGACAACGCGGCGATCGCGGTGGTCTTCGGCCTCATCGGTTCTCCTCCTCGGGGGCGTGCGTATCGACGACATCCGCTTCGGCGGAGACGGTGTCGTCGTCAAGCATGAGCTCGGCGCCGGGCGCCACCAACTCGAGCGGGGCGTCCGTGAAGCCGGCCTCCAGATCGCGCGGGAGCACCAGGCGGAACTGGGAGCCGACGCCGAAGGTGCCGGCCGCGTCGAGCACGCCGCCGTGCAGCTGGGCGTCCTCGCGGGCGATCGCCAGGCCCAACCCGGTGCCGCCGGAGTGGCGCTTCCGGGATTTGTCGGCGCGCCAGAAGCGGTTGAACACCAGCTCGTCCTGGCCGGGTTTGAGGCCTACGCCGCCGTCGGTGACGGTGATGGCAACCGCCTCGTCGTTGGACGCCATGGCCACGGTGACCGGGTTGCCCTCGGAGTGGTCGATGGCGTTCGCCATGAGGTTGCGCACAATGCGCTCGATGCGGCGCGGGTCACCCTCGATGGTTTGAGCCTCCTCGGGGATGTCGAAGATGACCTCCACGCCGAGTTCGTCGGCCAGGTGGTGGGTTTGCTGCCACGCGGACTCGATCGGGCCACGCGCGTCCATGTTTGTGGCGGAAAGTTCGGCCACGCCGGCGTCGTGACGCGAAATCTCGAGCAGGTCGTTGAGCAGCGCCTCGAAGCGGTCCAACTCGCGGGTCATCAGCTGACTGGCGCGCTTGGTTGCGGGCTCAAGCTCGTCTTCGTTGGCGGCAATCATGTCGGCCGCCATGCGCACCGTGGTCAGCGGGGTGCGCAGCTCGTGGGAGACGTCCGAGGTGAACTGGCGCTGCAGGGAGCTGTACTCCTCGAGGTTGTTGATCTGCTTCGACAGCGCGTCCGCCATGTCGTTAAACGACATGGCCAGCACCGCCATCTCGTCCTCCCCGTCGACCGGCATGCGCTCACGCAGGTGGCCGGAGGCGAACCGCTGCGCGGTGCGGGAGGCCGAACGCACCGGCGCGACGATCTGCTGGGAGGCCAGCCACGCGATGCCCATCAGCAGCACGACGACGATCACGGCCGCCGAGGCCAAGATGCCGCGCATCAGCGCCACGGTGGAGGTCTCGCTCTCCATGTTCATTACCAAGTAGAGCTGCAGGTTCGGGATGTCCGAGTTCGTCGGCGTGCCCACGATCAGCGCCTCATACGACGAGCCGTCGGGCCGCTCAACGGTGGCGAACTGGTAGGCCACGTTGCCGTCTTTGACGAACTGCCCGAGCCGTTCCGGGATCTGGTACGACTCCGGCGAGGACGTTACCGCCCCGCCCGAGCCCTCGGCGACGAGCACCGGCTCGAAGAAGCTCGACGTGTCGGAGTTTTCCTGCGCGCGCTGCGTCAGCCCAGCACGCGCGGAATTCAGCCGGGCCTGCAACGACGCGGAGCTGCCGGAGTTATCCAGCTGGTACTCCACGGTGGAACGGGCGCGGTCGATCTCCACACTGGCGGTTTCGATCTTCGCCTCGGTGATGCGGTCGGTGACCACAGACGCCAGGGCGAAGCCGAGCACCGACATCACGATCGCGGAGACGATGAGCACCGTGCCCACGAACCTGACCTGCAGCGAGGTCGACCATGCGTGCGCGACGCGTTCGCGTGCGCGTTTCACCGCGTCTATCGGCTACACCTCCGGCTTGCCGGTCTTGTAGCCCACCCCGCGCACGGTGAGGATGATCTCGGGGTTTTCCGGGTCGTGCTCGATCTTGGAGCGCAGACGCTGCACGTGCACATTCACAAGGCGCGTATCGGAAGCGTTGCGGTAGCCCCACACCGATTCCAGCAGTTCCTCGCGGGTGTGGACCTGGTTGGGCTTCTGCGCCATCTCCAGCAGCAGGTCGAACTCCAGCGGGGTGAGCTGGATCTCCTCCCCGCCACGGGTGACGGTGTGCTGCGGCACGTCGATGGTCAGGTCGCCGATCTCGTAGACCTCCGCCGGCTCGTCATCCGTGCGGCGCAGCCGGGCGCGGATGCGGGCGATCAGTTCCTTCGGCTTGAACGGTTTGGTGATGTAGTCGTCCGCGCCGGATTCCAGCCCGAGCACCACATCCACGGTGTCGGTCTTCGCGGTGAGCATCACGATCGGCACCGCGGACTGCTTGCGGATCTCACGGCAGATGTCGATGCCGTTGACCCCCGGCAGCATGAGATCGAGCAGGATCAAATCCGGATCGAAGCTCTGAAACGCACCGACGGCTTCCGCGCCGTCGGTGACGGAACTCGTCTGAAAGCCCTCGGCTTCCAAAACGATGGTGAGCATCTCATTGATCGCTGGGTCATCGTCAACGACCAAGATCTTGGCAGCCACGTGTCCTCCTTAAACCGGTGCCCTACGCCATCAGGCCCTGTACTGCCTGAATGATAACCGCCGGATCCGAGCTGCGGACCCACGGCCCGCCCCACGAGTTCTCCGCCAGCCTGGCGTAGGCCGCCGATGTCGCCGCCTGCAGCCCGCCGTCGCGCTCGTAGCGGTCGCGGGTGCGGGCAGCGTCCTGCGCCTCGCGCTTCTCGGCACGTTCCCGAGCGAGCTCGGGGCTCGTATCGACGAGCACCTGCAGGTCCGGCTTCGGCAACCCGAGCCGCTCAAACTCGAGCTCCGCCACCCAGGTCAGCGCTGCATCGTCGCCGGTGCGCGCCGCGGTGTAAGCCGCGTTGGACGCGACGTAGCGGTCCAGGATCAGGATGCGCTTGGGGTCGTTGGCGTAGTCGTCGAGAAGCGCCTTCGCCCCGTGCCGGTCGAGCGCGAACATGGTGGCCATGGCAAAGGCGGAGTCGGTCATGTCCCCCATCCGGCCGTGCAGTGCGTCTTGGGCGAGCTGGGCGTGGATGGAGTCGTCGTAACGCGGGAATGCGATTGTGTCGGCGCCCAGCTCGTCCTTCAATGCGGTGACGAGGGTATTTTTGCCGGCGCCGTCGATGCCTTCAAACGCGATGATCATGGCTACGCGAGCGCTTCGAGGAACTGCTCGAGGTCCGCCTCGGTGTCGGCCTCTTCCAGCACGGTTGCCGCGGCTTCGACCAACTTCTCGTCGATCTCATCCGGGCGCAGGCGGATGAACGGGTAGGTCTCCGCAGTGTCGCCGGCGGAAAACGGCGCGCCCAACCAGATCGCGGCGATGGTGGCCGCAGCCTGGCCGTTGAGCAGCTCGTCTTCGCTCGGGTTGTCCTGGTTCGCCGCGAGCAGCACCGCGTCGCGCACGGCGTCGACGATCTCCTCGGTGTCCAGGTCAGCGATCTCGTCGAGGAAATCGACGTTGGTGTCAATCGTGAAAATCTGCTCGTCCCAGGTCGCCACAGCGACGCTCCTTCCAAGTATCCGGTTCGGTTTCCTAACGTCTTTATATACGCCAGATCTCATTTTCGGGGTTATGTTCAGCCCAACGACGTGCTATAAACATTGCTACACCACGTACTGTTACCGATTTGTGACCATCCGGGTTGCGCCCACCGAGGGGAAGGAGCCGGCCATGAAGACGACTCAACGCCGCGTTGCCGTGCTGCTCGGCGCTGGCGTGATCCTTGCCGCGATCGCAGGGTGGACGGTCTGGGCGGCGTCGTCGAGCTCGACGAACCACGCCGGCTACACCGCTGATGCCGCGGACCAGTCCGCCACATCAAGCAGCGTATCGACGACACACCGCACCACCTCGGAAACCTCCTCCTCCGCGGACTCGGCCCCGGCACAGTCGAGCCACAGCGGCGTCTCCGCCACCGACGCCCCGGCAGCGGATCCAAAGTACAACGCGGACCAGCACAGCGCCGCGCCTCAGATGGCATCCGGCTACGCCGCGCAAGACGACCCGTACCTGCCGCCACACGCCGTGGTCGGCCAGGCCACGCCCGCGGAGCCGACGAAGGTTTACCGCCCGACGAACATCGCGCCGGCCCCGGCGAAGCCGGCTGCGACTGCCGAGGCGAACAACCAAGTGCAGTCCACGCCGGAGGGGTCGAGCACTGCCCCGAAGGATTCCAAACAGCACGGCACCAGCACGCCGAGGTCGACGTCGAACGAGCCGGTGAGCCCCAAGCCCGCCCCGTCGCCGGGCTCCGGGCCGTCGACCGAGCAGCCGCAGCGCCCGCAGGGCGGCCGCCCCGCCCCGACGGAGCTGGGGGCTCCGTTGCCCGCGGCCGAATCAGCGCCGAGCGCGCCGGCCGCCGGCCAGGCGCCAAAGGAAGGCGCGTCCGTTCCGGAGCGTGTCGCCGGCAAGGAAGATGTGGCCGGCTACCCCAGCCCGCAGCAGGGGTTCAATCCCCGCGAGGTGATCGACCGGGTGGCGCAGGGCATCAGACCGTAGCGACGAACACCTGCGCACCCTGCCCCGCATCGGCGGCGCGCAGGGTCACCGCGGCGTCAGATGCCGGGATCCAAATGGCCTCGCCGGCGGAGAATTCGGTGGTGCGCGTGGTGTCGTCGGCAAGCACTGCTCCCGCGGTGCACACCACGATGGCGGGACCATCCTCGTCCACAACGCACTCCCCTTCCGCGAGGTCGTACACGCTCACGCGGAAGCTTTCCACCGGAAGATCGAACTGCGTCCCCCCGTCAAGCGACGTGGTGCGCGCCCGCGGGGATTCCAGCGACGAGAAGTCGAGCACACGCACCAGCTCCGGCACATCGACGTGCTTGGTGGTCAGCCCGCCGCGCAGCACGTTGTCGGAGTTGGCCATGACCTCCACGCCCAGACCTGACAGGTAGGCGTGCAGCTGGCCGGCGCCCAAGAACGCGCCCTCACCCGGCGCAAGCGTGACGATGTTGAGCAGCAGCGCCGCCAACGCCCCAGCGTCGCCGGGGTAGCGCCCGGACAGTTCCAGGAACACCTCGGCGGCCTCGCGCACCCACACCGGCTGGTCGCCAGCGGAGGCGATCTCACCCGCCGAGGTCTCAACCGCCGCAAGCAGGTCCGTCAGCGCCGTTTTCGGCAGCGAGACGAGCGTGGTGAACAGCACCCGCAGGTCCCCCGCCCCGCCGGCCGCCGGCAGCAGCGCGGCGTACCGGTCGAGTTCCGGGGAGGAAAACGCCTCAAACAGTTGCGCCAACTGCTCGGCCGGGCGGAAGCCCGCCATGGCGCGAAACGTCGTCAACGCGACGATAAGCTCCGGTTTCGGGTTCGGGTCCTTGTAGTTGCGCTTCGGGCTGTGCAGGTCGATGCCCTCGTCGTTTTCGCGGGCGAAGCCCTCCTTCGCCTGCTCGGCGGACGGGTGGGCCTGGATGCTCAGCGGCGCGTCGGCGGCCAGTAGTTTGACCAGAAACGGCAGGCCTTCGCCGTGCTCGTCGACAACGCGCCGGCCCAGAGCGGACGCAGGGTCGCCGGCGATGATCTCGTCGAGTCCCTCACCGTCGATGGTCGCAGGTGCGGCCGGGTGGGCGCCGAACCAGAGTTCAGCTTCCGGCTGCTCGCTCGGCGCGGGCGTTCCACGCAACTGCGCCAACAGCGTGCGCGACCCCCACGGGTAAGGGCGCAGTACCCCGTCCAACCGCTCCATGTGGTCTCCTTCAATCCGGCGTGATGCTGCCGTTGCCGACAGCGCGAGCGCAAACGTTCAACCTACCACCCCGGGCAGACGCGCCCCGGGTGGTTAGGAACGGATCAAGCCGAGAATCTCCTCGGTCAGCGCGTCCACCTCGGCCTTGGTGGGGGCTTCGGCGTTGAGGCGCAGCAGCGGCTCGGTGTTGGAGGCGCGCACGTTGAACCACGCCTTGGAGTCCTTCAACTGCACGGTCACGCCGTCGAGGGTGTCCACAGATTCGGCACGGTCCGCAAAGGCGTCCACCACGCGCTTCGTCGCCGCGGCCTGGTCGTCCACCTCGGAGTTGATCTCGCCGGAGGCGACGTAGCGGTCGAACTCGGCCATCAGCTCGGATAGCGGCTTGTCCTGCTCCGCCAGCGCGGCCAGCACGTGCAGCGCTGCGATGAGACCGGAGTCGGCGTTGTAGAACTCAGCAAAGTAGTAGTGCGCAGAGTGCTCGCCGCCGAACAGGGCCCCCTGCTCGGCCATCTCGGCCTTGATGTAGGAGTGGCCGACGCGGGTGCGCACCGCCTTGCCGCCGCACTCGTCGATAATCTCCGGCACAGCCTTGGAAGTGATCAGGTTGTGGATGATCGTCGCGCCCGGGTGCTCCGCGAGGGTGCGCGTAGCGATCAGCGCGGTAATCGCCGACGGGGAGACGGCCTCGCCGCGCTCGTCGACAACAAAGCAGCGGTCCGCATCGCCGTCGAACGCAAGCCCGATGTCAGCGCCCTGCTCGACGGTGAACTTCTGCAGATCCACCAGGTTCTTCGGATCCAGCGGGTTCGCTTCGTGGTTCGGGAACGTGCCGTCCAGCTCGAAGTACAGCGGGCGGATGTCCATGTCCGCAAGCGCCGCCGGCACCGTCAGCCCCGCCATGCCGTTGGCCGCGTCCACCGCGACAACCAACTTGCGGCGCGCCGGCACCGGGACCAGGTCGCGCACGTACGTCGCGTACGCCTCGAGCGCGTCTTGCTTCTCAACGACACCACGGTCGCCGTCAAACGCCGGCACGCCCTCGATGATCATGCGGCCGATCTCCGACAGGCCGGTGTCGGTGGACACCGGTGTGGCGCCCGCGCGGCAGAGCTTGATGCCGTTGTACTGGGCGGGGTTGTGCGAGGCGGTAAACATCGCGCCCGCGCAGTTCTCGGAGCCGGCGACGAAGTAGAGCTCGTCGGTGGAAGTCAGCCCCAGATCGATCACGTTCAACCCCTGCGATGCGGCTCCCTCGGCGAACGCCGCGGCCAGCGCCGGCGAGGACGGGCGCATGTCGTGGCCAACCGCAATCCGGATCTCGCCCTCCCCGCGCAGGATGTGCGCGAAGGCCGCTCCGGCGGTGCGGACAAAGTCCTCGTCGATGTGCTCGCCGACAACGCCGCGGATGTCGTAGGCCTTAATAACGCTGCTCAGGGAATCACGTGTGTGCTCGATAGCCATGCGGGCCATCTTACTGTGTGCCATCGTCCGGGTCCGGCACGATGCGCAGGTGCGAACGGCGCGCTGCCTTGGCCGCCGCGATCTGCTCCTCCACCCGCTTCGTGCGGTGCACCGGGTGGTTCGAGGTCTCCGGGTCGTTGAAGTCGCGCGACGCCTCGTACTCGATCGGATCCTGAGTGGTGTCCACCAGCCCCGTGGTCAACCGGCCGGCCTCGCGCACCGCCTCGGCAAGGGCGGTGATGTCGGAGTTGTCCGGATCGGTGTCGTCGTCAAGCTCGACGTGCTCCACGCGCACCATCTCCCAGCCGACGGGCGCGGTGATCTGCGCGGAGTGGCGCTCGCACAAGTCCCAGGCGTGCGGGTCGGGCGCGGGTGCAAGCGGGCCGATGACCGCCGTCGAATCCGCGTAGGCGTAGATCAAGGTGGCTACGGCAGGCCTGCCGCACCCGGGGCGGCAGCAACGACGGAAGACATTCACGGCGGATAGTCTAAACCCCTTCTTGAGGTTTTTGTACCGTGGCGCGGCGCGCCCCCTCCAACTCGGGCGCGGCCGGCCTTAGGATTGCGCGCATGCAGACCCGATCCGGTGGCGGGCAGGGCCCGTCGAACGTCCGCGCCGCACGCGACCGCCACGGCCGCGGCGCGCGTGGCCCGCTGCTACCCGTCGGGGTTCCGCGCTACCGCACCCGCACCGCCGCGTTCGACCAGTTGGTCATGGACTCCTACGCGCCGTTGCACAACGCCTACTTCGACCAACTCGCCGGGGTGGACCTCGCCGTGGACACCATCCCGCGCATGCGGCTGCACGCGGACATGACCGTGCTTCCCGACGAAATCATCGCCGATGGCCCCGTCCCCTTGGGCCGTGTGCTGCAGGCTGGCGTGGACATGCACGGCAACCCGACGCGCGCCCGGTTCGTTGTGTTCCGCATGCCCATCGAACACAGAGCGGTGAGCACCCAGGAGCGCTCCGAGCTGCTCACGTGGGTGCTCACCGCGTTGGTGGCGAATTACCTCAACCTGGATCCACGCACCGTGAATCCGGATTTTCCCTGGTAGGGGCTAGCCGATCTGCTTCTTCAGCCGGCGGCGCTCACGATCGGAGAGCCCGCCCCAAATACCGAAGCGCTCGTCATGCTCGAGCGCGTACTCCAAGCACTCGTCGCGCACCGCGCACGCCTTGCAGATTCGCTTGGCCTCACGAGTCGAGCCACCCTTTTCCGGGAAGAAAGCCTCAGGGTCCGTCTGCGCGCACAGCGCTTGGTCCTGCCACTCCTGCTCGACAGCGCCAAACAACTCGTCGAGGGTCATCCCTCCCGCGGCAGCTCCGCGGAGGATGGCGTCCGCTTGATTTTCCACGCCATTACCTTCCCTGTTGCTTACGTTGATTTTTCTGGTGGTCGTTCAAAGAGTGATGCACCCCGGTTGCCCCGGATGCGTGAATAACACTGATGCGATTACACACCGAGGCCCTAAATAGCCGCAACCAAAAAGTTGGTCAGCTGCACGTTTTTCAAACGTTTCCCAAGTGGCGCGTCACATCTGTCACACCAGCCACACGCTCCGGCGATCGGGGGTGACATTCGGGGGTACTATATATAGTAGCACCGCCTGAAAGCGTGACTATTTGCCGGTTCCGGCGTGTCGGTTACGCGTCCGGGGAGAAACGCACTCCCGAATCCGGGATTGCAACGCCCGGCCACACACGCATCCCGGCTTGCAGCTCGCAGCGCGCACCGATCTGGGCACCCTCACCGATCACGCAGTCGGTCACGCGCGCGTTCGCGCCGATGCGCGCGCCCGCGGCGATGATCGAGTTGCGCACCATCGCGCCCGGCTCGATGGTCACGCCGTCGAAGATCACGGAGTCGTCGACACGCGCGCCGGCCCCGATCTCGCAGCCGCGGCCCACCGTCGTGCCGCCCATCAAGATCACGCCGTGGGCGACGCCAGCGGAGTCGTCGACAAGCGCCTCGCCCGTGCGGCCTTCCAGCAGCGGCGAGTACGCGATACCGCGCACCACGTCGGAGGACCCCTGGACGAAATCGTCCGGACGGCCCATGTCGCGCCAGTACGACGAATCCACGTGGCCGACGACCTTCGCGCCCGAATCCAACAGGCCCGGGAACGTGTCGCGCTCCACCGAGACCACACGCCCCGCTGGAATCCGCTCGATCACCGAACGCTTGAACACGTAGCAGCCGGCGTTGATCTGGTCGGTCGGCGGATCCTCGGTCTTTTCCAAAAAGGCGAGCACGTTGCCGTCGTCATCGGTGGGCACCGAGCCGAAGGCGCGCGGATCCGGCACCCGAACCAGGTGCAGGGTGACATCGGCGTCCTTGCTCACGTGCGTGTGCGCGATCGCAGACAGGTCCGCGCCCGAGAGCACGTCACCGTTGAACACCATCACGTTGTCGTGGCGCAGCTTGTCGTAGACGTTGCGGATGCCGCCGCCGGTGCCCAGGGCCTCCTCCTCCACGACGTACTCGATCTCGAGGCCGAACTCGGCACCGTCACCGAAGTACTCCTCGAACACCTCCGCCTTATAGGAAGTGCCCAGCACCACATGCCGCATGCCGGCCTCGCGGATTCGCGCGAGCAGGTGCGCGAGGAACGGGAAACCGGCAGTGGGCAGCATCGGCTTCGGGGTGGAGACCGTCAACGGCCGCAGGCGCGTGCCGCGCCCACCGACCAAAATCACCGCGTCCATATCGGCGATGGCGTTGTCCATTGCTTTGTCCTTCATCAATTCGTCGACTCCGGGTTTTTACTTCGCGCCCCGCCGGGTGCGGGGGCTCGGTCGGCCCAGTTGGAGCATCCCCCGAATCTTAAGGCCGACCCACAGCGCCCACCGGATTGGAGCCTGCCAAGTATGGGGATGTCGGTCGCGCTGGAAGCGGTAGGCCGACGCGTGATGCGCCGGCACAGTAACCGGGCGGTGCTTGTCCGCCACATGCCCCTGGTCGTGCAAAATCACGGAGCTCGGGCAGTACAGGTTGTCCCACCCGGCGCGCGACAGCCGGTCGCCGAAGTCGATGTCCTCTAAGTACATGAAGTAGCGCTCGTCGAAGCCGCCGATGGCGTCGAACGCGTCCCAACGCACGAGCAGGCACGCCCCGGAGAGCCAGCCGGCGGTGCGCTGGACTTCCATGTTCGCGCCGGCGCGGTAGGCGCGCGAGAACGGGTTGTCCGGCCAGTAGTCGTACAAAAGCGCGTGCCCAATACCGGTGATTAGTCCCGGCACCTCGCGCGCGCTCGGGTAGGCGGAACCGTCCGCTTCCTCGATGCGCGGCCCGGCCGCACCCGCGTTCGGAGCGTCGTTGGCACAGCGGATCAGCTCGTCCAGGCTGCCCGGGGTGAACTCCACGTCCGGGTTCACGATGAGGAAGTAATCGTCCCTGATCGCGCCCGCTTGACGACGACCCGCAAGCGCCCCCGCCGCCTTATTGATCGCCGCGCCATAGCCGATGTTGCCGCCCGTGGGCAGGAATTCCACGTGCTCGTGCTCGCGAGCCGCCTGCTGCGGCACCCCGTCTTTCGAGCCGTTGTCGGCGCAGACGAGCACCACGTCGCGCTCGGTCGCGTCCGCGATCGAGTCGATCAGGTGCGCCAGGTGCTCCCCAGGCGAATACGTCACAGTAATCACCGCAAGCGGAGCCTGTTGCGTGGCGGAGTTATGCGCTGTGTGTTTCACAATGCCGGTCAGCATACCCACCGCAGACCGCATTTCCGGTGCACGGCACATGATCCGGCGGGGGCATGTCGTATAATTTCCCGCGTGACTGAGCCCAGGCGGCAAGCCCGCGACATCAAACCCGCGCCCTCCCGGGTGCGGGATGTCTCGCAATCCGGCCACCCCGCCCTGCGCACCGGCCTGGCGATCGTGTCCGCCGCCGCAGTGGCGCTTTCCGGCATCGGTTATTTCGCGGTCGGGCGGCTCGGTGGGCAGTTGAGTGCCTCGGAGCTCAACGTGTCGTCGCAAAGCAAAAAGAATGGCGACGATTCCTTCGACGGTGCGATGGACATCCTGCTGGTGGGCTCTGACTCGCGCACCGACGCCCAGGGCAATCCCTTAAGCGAGCAGGAGCTCGCGCGCCTGAACGCCGGTGTGGCCGATGGTGAGGTCAACACCGACACCATCATGGTCATCCGCATCCCAGAAGACGGTTCGAAGGCCACCGCGGTATCCATCCCGCGCGATACCTACGTGCACACCGATGACTACGGCAACCTGAAGATCAACGGTGTCTACGCTGCGCGCGCGGGCGATAAGCGCGAGGAGCTTCACAACGAAGGCATGGAGGACGGCCCGGCGTTGGAGCAGCAGGTCGCGCGCGCCGGCCAAGAGGGCCTCATCGATGCGGTGGCGGATCTGACCGGCGTGGAGGTCGACCACTTCGCGCAGGTGGGGCTGCTCGGATTCGTGCTGCTTACCGACGCCGTCGGCGGTGTGGACGTCTGCCTCAACGCCCCGGTCGACGAGCCGCTCTCGGGCGCGAAATTCCCCGCCGGCGAGCAGACACTTACTGGCGCGCAAGCGCTGTCGTTTGTGCGCCAGCGCCACGACCTGCCGCGCGGCGACTTAGACCGCATCGTGCGCCAGCAGGCATACATGGCCTCGCTCGTGCAATCGATGCTCTCGACCGGCACCTTGACCAACCCGGCGAAACTGCGCGAGCTCTCCAACGCGGCGGAGCGTTCCGTCACCCTGGACAAGGGCTGGGACATCGTCGGCCTCGCCCAGCAGTTGTCCGATCTGGCCGGCGGCAACGTCACCTTCACCACCATCCCGGTGACCTCCGTTAACGGCGTGGGCGACTACGGCGAATCCATCATCACCGTTGATATCCCCCAGGTCCACCAGTTCATGGAGGACGCCGTGAAACCGGAGGACGAGGAGGAAACTGAAACCTCCAGCACGGAGACCTCCTCCGCGTCCGACTCTTCCGCGTTCACCGGCACCGAGGTCACCGTGCTCAACGCCGGCAGCATCCCGGGTCAGGCCGCGCGCGTGGGCGAAGCCTTAGGCTCCGAAGGCGTCACCGTCTCCAGCATCTCCAACGCCATGGAGGGCGTCTACTCCGCCACCCAGGTCGTCGCCGCCGACGCTTCCGACGAGGCCGCGCAGGAGCTGGCGCGTTTGCTTGGCGACGTCCCCGTCACCGTCAATGCCAGCCTCGAGCCCGGCACCGTCATCGCGGTGATTGCCGACGACTACGACGGCCTCGGCGCGATGACCGAAGAGGAAGCTGAGCAGGCCGAGACCGTGGGCACCCCGGGCGAGGACTTCGGCGCCGCCGAGCCGGCACCGGAACTGTCCGCCGGCGACGACAGCCCGCGCTGCGTGAATTAATCCGCCAGCAGCTCTTCCACGGAGACCGCTCCCCCGGCGGCGTCGAACTCGGCGCGGGCGTCGGCTAGCAACTGCGGGTCGTTGAGCACGTCCGCGATGACTTGGCCGAGCCCCACCGCCGAGTCCACCACGCCATCGAGCGCCGCCGGGGTGATCGCGGCGTCGGCGAACGCGACCGTGTGCAGCGCGGTGCCCTCCGGCGCGATCTTCACCAACGGGTGGATACCCGGCACGAGCTGGGAGACGTTGCCGAAGTCGGTCGACGCCGCCTGCGAGTCCGGCAGGATCCCGCCCGGCAGTACGCGGCGGCCGCGGGCTTGCTGGGTGGCACCCCAGCGCGCGGCGAGGGCCTCGTTGTTGCGCACCGGCAGCGACATCGGGTGGTTGTCCCACTCCACCTCCACACCGGTGCCGGTCATCAGAGCCGCGCCGGTGAGGATGTCGTCGATACGCTTGCTCAGATCCATCAAGGTGTCGGTGTAGAGCGAACGGACGTAGATATTCAGTGTCGCCTCCTCCGGGATGATCGAGGCGCGCGCCCCGCCGTCGGCAATGATCGCGTGAAGGCGGTCCGATGGCGGCATCTGCTGGCGCAGCAGGCCGAACGCCTGGTACGCGAGCGTCGCGGCGTCGAGCGCGTTGCGGCCCATGTACGGCTGCATCGACGCGTGCGCGGCGACCCCGGAAAATGTGGCGGTCAGGGAGCGGCGTCCCGTCCATGCGTGGGAGACCAGGTCGTAGCAGAAGGGGTGGATCATCACCGCGCAATCCACGCCGTCGAGCATGCCGCCGCGGATCATGTACTCCTTGCCGGTGTGCCCCTCCTCCGCCGGCGTGCCGAGGAAAACGATGCGGCCCGAACCGGAGCCGACCGCGCCGAGAAACCCGCCCACACCGGACGCCGCGATCACGTTGTGGCCGCAGGCGTGCCCGATGCCGGGCAGCGCGTCGTACTCCGACAGCACCGCGACGGTGGGGTGCACGGCCGGGTCGAAGTCGTCGCTTTGCCACTGCGCCCGCAGCGCCGTGTCCACCCCGTGTGCGCCGCGGACGACGTCGAAGCCGTGGGTTTCCAACACCTCGGCAATGACCTGCTGGGCGTGGAACTCCTTGAAGGCCTCCTCCGGGTTGGCGTGCAGGTCGCGCATGATGTGCTCCAGGTCCGCCCGCGCGATGCCGACCCGCTGTTCCACGCCGTCCCAGACGGCCTCGCGCTGGGGGTACCCCGGCTCGACTGGGAATTCGGGGGATGCGGCGCCGATTTGCTCGTCGACAAGCGCGTCCATGCGGTTGAGAAACGCCGGGTTCGGCGGGGTTGGCTCGGTCGGGCGGGCGGGATGCACGTGGCTCACTCTCCGTATCCGTTTCTATCGGGCGAATGGAATTCTCCTCAAACCGTAGTGCACATCAAGTGTGATTGGTACAACATATGTGCATGAGCACATCGCGGATCACTCCTGGCGGCGAAGGCCGGACCCCCGAACGCGACACCGGCGCGCCCACCACAACCAGCACAAAAGACCCCGACACCAGCGCAGACGGCAGCCCGCCAGAGAAGAAAACTGCCCTGGACCGCGTCCTCGGCGGCGTCGAAGCCGTAGGCAACAAACTCCCCGAGCCGTTCACGCTCTTTCTCATCCTGTTCCTGTTCACCGCTGCCGTCTCCACGGTAATGGCCTACTTCGGCGCCGAGGTCGAGGTCCCCGGCGAGGACGAAAAGGTGGTCATCAAGGGCTTCTTCACCGGTGAAGGTCTCGCCTGGTTCACCACCACCATGGGCGAGAACTACCTCGGCTTCCCGCCCTTGGCCACCGTGCTGCCGATCATGCTCGCCGTGGGCGTCTCCGAACGCTCCGGCATGCTTTCCGCCCTGATCCGCAAATTGTTCGGCTCGGCGAACCGCTCGATCCTGCCGTACGCGGTCGGCCTGATCGGCGTGACCGCCTCGATCATGGCGGACGCCGCGTTCGTGGTCGTCCCGCCACTGGCCGCGATGGTGTTCAAGGCCGCGGGCCGCCACCCGGTCGCAGGCCTGCTCGGCGGCTTCGCGGCGGTGGGCGCCGGCTACTCCACCGCGCTCGTGCCCACCTCGCTCGACGCCTTGTTCGCCGGCATCACCAACGCCGTGATGGACACGCTGCCGAACCTGGATGCCACCCACGTCAACCCGATCTCGAACTACTACTTCAACATCGCCGCCTCCATCGTGCTCGGCCTGATCTGTGGCTTGGTGATCGACAAGGTGCTCGAGCCACGTATGCACAAGCTCGACGTTCCGGAAGACATGGTCGAAGGAGACGATGGCATGAACCGCGACGCCGACGGCAACGAGATCTCCGTGGAACTGACCGACAAGGAAAGCCGCGGCCTGAAGTGGGCGGGTATCGCCACCGTAATCGTCACCGCGATCATCCTCGTCGCCGTTCTCATCCCGTCGTCTCCGTGGCGCAACGAGGAAGGCGCGTTTCTGCCGAAGTCTCCGCTGCTGCAGTCGATCGTCTTCATCGTCTTCACGTACTTTTTGGTCCTCGGCATCGCCTACGGCAAGGCCGCCGGCACCGTGAACAACATCAAAGACGTCGTGGACATGATGACCAAGGCGATGGGCGACATGCTCGGTTTCCTTGTCCTGGCGTTCATCCTCGGCCAGTTCATCTCGCTGTTTAGCTGGTCCGGCATCGGCACCTTCTCCGCCGTCAAGGGCGCCGCCCTGCTGGAGTCCGCCGGCATTACCGGCTTCGGAGCGATCCTGGCATTTATCATCCTCGCGTCATGCCTAAACCTGCTGGTCATCTCCGGTTCCGCGATGTGGACGCTCATGGCGTCGGTGTTCGTGCCCATGTTCGCGCTGATCGGTTTCGAGCCGTCGTTCACCCAGGCCGCGTTCCGCGTCGGCGACTCCGCCACCCAGATCATCACCCCACTGAACCCGTACATCATCGTGATCCTCACCCTGCTGCGCCGCTACGAGCCGAAGGCCGGCCTGGGCACCTTGATGTCGCGCCTGATCGTCTTCGTCATCCCGTTCTGGCTGTCGTGGGCCATCCTGCTGTTCATCTGGTACATCTTCGACCTGCCGCTCGGCCCCGGCTCGGGAATCTTCCTGTAGTGCCTACACTGGGCGGGCATGAACATGCTCGGTCCCCTACTTTCCGCCGATCCCGCAACCCCGCGCTTCACCATCTACGACGACGCGCGGGGTATCCGCATGGATTTCTCCGCCCAAACGCTGGACAACTGGGCCAGCAAAGTGGCCAACATGCTCGACGAAGAATTCGACCTCTCCCCCGAGGCCAGCATCGTCATCGACCTGCCGGTCTCCTGGCAGGCCGCCGTCATTGCGGTGGGCACGTTCAACTCGTCGCGCACTCCGCTTATCGACGCCCCCGTCACCGCCCCCGACATCGTCTTCACCACCCCGGAGCACGCCGACAACTGGACGTCCGCCGCAGAGTGTGTGCTCGTCTCCGACGACCCGTTCGGCCGCGGCATCGTCGAAGCCGGCGGCACTCTTCCCCCGGGGACGGTCGATTTCGGCCCGACAGTGCGTTTTTACGGCGACGCGTACTTCGGCATCAGCCCGGAATTGTCCACGTTTGCCGAAGACGGCATCGACGCCGAACGCTACCTCGTCCAGGGCTGGCACGGCACCGACGGGTTCCGCACCGCCGTGCTCGCCCCGCTTGCCGCCGGCGGTTCGGTCGTCGCCGTCACCGGGCTCACCTCCGCCGACCGGCTGCAGGAGATCACAGACGCCGAGAAGGTCACCCGCGTGATCGAGCAGTAATCGTTGCCCCTGCGCAGGTGGGCTAAACTGTGGCGGTCAAACCCCGTGAAACGAAGGGAACCCCGATGTCGCGCACCCTGACCCGCCGCGCAACCGCACTGGCGCTCGCCCCCGCCCTGGTGATTGCAGCCGCCGCCCCGGCCCACGCCGAAACCGCCGCCGAGACCGCTGCCGCCGACACCACCCAGAACGCCACCGGCCCGGGCAGCACCGAGTTCTCCCAGGACCAGGTGGACAACGCGCTGCGCTTCCTCGCCGTCATCCTCGGCGCGGGTGCGATCGTGGCAACCCTCGGCGCCGCCGGTCTCTACTTCGCCGGCCCGCACCTCGGCATCGACTTGGGCATCGACTTGGGCATCGAACTGCCGGGCCTGCCCCGTTAGTTCCGCCGCCACGAGCGGGCCCCTCATCTCCAGAAGACGATAGTTCGATGACAATAGTTCCTGTTCAGCGCGTTTCTGCTCCCCACGGGCCGAAAATCCCCAAAACGCCTTGACCTGCATTTATTGTCATCGAGGTATCGTCATCTACGTTTTTGGGGTCTGCGAACGACCCGGCACCGTCGGAGCAGCGGCAGCGGAACGACCCCGCTAGCGGTTGAAAAGACGGCGCATGAGTCGTCGATAAGCAACGCGCGCGATTGAGTGCGGCACCGCAAACACTTCGCGGGCGTAGTTCTTGGTGCGCGAGGTCGACGGCGTCGCCGCGGCGATCGTGCGCACCGGAATGCCGAGGTGCCAGGCCCACACACGGGTGCGCGGGACGTGAAACCCGCTGGTCACCACGGTCAAGTACGCGGCGTCGGGAAAAAGTGCGCGGGAGCGCTCCAAGTTCTCGTTCGTGGAACGGGCGCGGGTCTCCAACACAACGGAGGCCGCAGGCACGCCACGGTTGACCAGCCAGTCCGCCATGATGCGAGCCTCGCCCGCGCCGGAGACCACCAGCGGCGCTGGCTCTAAACGCCAGACCTCGAGCGCTTTGCGCAGGCGGTGCTCGAGCATGCGGGAGGGGCGCCCGTCGATAATCCGGGCGCCGAGCACGACGATAGGGTTACTCACCCATCAGGCGCTGGCGCAGCGCCTCGTCCTTGCGCTCTACCTCGGCGGCCATGCGCGCCTGGTAGTCCACCATGCGACGCTGCACGGCCGGGTCCGAAGCCCCGAGAATGCGCGCGGCGAGCAGGCCGGCGTTCTTCGCGCCGCCGATGGAGACGGTGGCCACCGGCACGCCACCCGGCATCTGCACGATGGACAGCAGCGAATCCAACCCGTCCAGCGTGTCCAGCGCGCGCGGAATGCCGATGACCGGCAGCGGCGTGGCGGCGGCGACCATGCCCGGCAGGTGGGCCGCGCCGCCCGCGCAGGCGATAATCACCTGCAGGTCGCGGGTGTGCGCCTCCTTCGCGTACGCCAACATTTTGTCCGGGGTGCGGTGCGCGGAGACCACACCGACCTCGAACGGGATGCCGAACTCTGCGAGCACCTCGGCGGCGGGGGCGACGGTGTCCCAGTCCGAGTCGGAGCCCATGATGATGCCAACTTGCGGCTGTGCCATCTTCCTAGTCCTTCCAGGTTGCGTGGATGATGTAGTGCGCGGCGTCCTCGGCGATCGCGAGCGCCTCGTCGGTGGTTGCCGCGCAGACGTTGACGTGGCCCATCTTGCGGCCCGGGCGGTGGTCCTTGCCGTAGAGGTGCACCTTGGCCTGCGGGTACTTGCGCATGACCTCGACGACGCGCTCGGCCATCGGGGTGTCGGGGTCCGTGTCGCCACCGAGCGTGTTGACCATCACCGTTGCGGGCGCGAGCGTATCGACGGCACCGAGCGGCCAATCCAGCACCGCACGCAGGTGCTGCTCGAACTGGGAGGTCACGCAGCCATCTTGGGTCCAGTGGCCGGTGTTGTGGGGGCGCATCGCCAACTCATTGACGGACACCTCGGGGCCGTTGTCGCCCTCGTACTCGAACAGCTCGACGGCCAGCACGCCGGTCACACCGAGGCCTTCGGCGACGCGCACGGCCAGATCCTCGCACCGCGCAGCCAGTTCCGCGGACATGCCCGGCGCGGGCGCGATGGCCACGCGGCAGATGCCATCCGCCTGGCGCGATTCCACCACCGGCCAGGCGCGCACGTCGCCGGAGCGGTTGCGCGCGACCATGGCGGACAGTTCGCGGGTGAACGCGACCTTCTTCTCCGCCATGAGCGGCAGGTCGCGTCCGAGCAGGTCCTCGACCAACTCGGCGCACTCGCTTCTCGACGACGGGAACCACACCCCGTGCCCGTCATAGCCGCCCCGGGTGGCCTTGAGACAGACCTCGCCGTCGGTTTCGTCCCAGAACGCCTCGGCGTCGGCGGCCGATTCGATGCCGGTAAACGCCGGCACCGGCAGGCCGGCCTCCGCGAGGCGACGGCGCTGCTCCAGCTTGTCCTGAGCAAAGATGAGGGCGTCGGGGCGGGGTTCGACGGTCACGCCGTCGTCGATAAGCAATTGCGCGTACTCGTTGGGTACGTGCTCGTGGTCGAAGGTGACTGCGTCGGCGCCATCGACAATCGCGCGCAGGTCCTCGAGGTTGGTGTAATCGCCGAGGCGCACGTCGCCGAAGACCTGCGCGGCCGACTTGTCCTTGTCCGATGCGAGCACGCGCGTTTCCACGCCGAGCTCGATCGCTTCCGTTTGCATCATCCGTGCCAGCTGGCCGTCGCCAAGCACGGCGACAACGGGCATCCCATAGGCGTTACTCACGCCGAACACTGTAGTCGCAGGGACGGCTACCATTGAAGACATGTCTGAAACGATCGCCCGCCACACCATTTTCCAGAACTCTTTGATGACCGCGCTGCTCGACGGCATCTACGACGGCGAGCTGACCATCGGCGACATCCTGGGCAAGGGAAACTTCGGTCTGGGCACCTTCGACGCGCTCGACGGGGAGATGCTCATCCTCGATGGCGTGTGCCACCAACTGACCTCCGACGGCAAGGCGCGCGTGGCCGATCTGGACCAGCGCACCCCGTTTACCGTGGTGACCAACTTCGTGCCCCGCCAAACTCTCCGGGCCCCCTCTGGCATGGTGCGCTCCGAGCTGGCGAAGTTTATCGACGACGCCGAGCCGAGTCCCAACTTCTTCACCGCCGTGAAAATCACCGGCCGGTTCAAAGAGGTGCGCGTGCGCACCGTGACCAAGCAGGAAAAGCCGTACCCGCCGATGTCGGCGGCGGTGTCCGACGATGCCGAGCACGTCTTCACCGACGTCGGCGGCGTCATCGGGGGTTTCCGCACCCCCATGTACGCCAAGGGCATCGGTGTGCCGGGCTGCCACGTGCACTTCATCGACGACGATCACACGCGCGGCGGGCACGTCCTCGACTACACCGTCGACGAGGCCGCCGTCGAACTGTGCCCCGGCACCGACATGGAACTGCACCTGCCGGTCACGGCCGAGTTTCTGGGCAGTCACCTCTCCCCGGAGGACTTGGACGAGCAACTGCACAGCACGGAGATCAAGGACTAGCGATCAAGGACTAGCGCAGTTGCGCCCGCAGCGTTTTCTCCACTGCTCGGGTTTTGCCCACGTCGTCGAAGCGGACCGGCTGAGCGTAGCCGTAGAGCGCGACCCATAGGCCCCCGCGCTCGCGGCGCACGGAGTGGATCTGGCGCAGGGGGATCGAATCCACCGCCCCGCGCCGCCCGCGTGCCAGCACCCGTTTGTCCGTGACCACGAAGCGCCTTCTTCTCGACGACACCAGCGGCGCAACAAACCGCCACAGCGCCAGAATCGCCCAGATGGCCACCACGATGTTGCGCATCGCCGGGTCGAAGTGCGGGGTGACATCCATCCAGCCGATGGCCATCCAGGCCAGGCCCGTAACCGCAACCAACTCCAGCAGCGGGAAGGTCAGTGAGGAAAGCGGCGCGCACACGTCGGCGAGGACCGTCTCGTCCTCGCCGACTTTGAACACCGCTTTGTTCGCCACGACCGGCCAGGTTACTTGACGCTTACTGGTTCGGGCGGAGGTGGTGGACGTCGCCGACGGCGTAGGCGGTGTCGTCGATAAGCACCTCGCCCTCGTCGTTGATGCCGGTGACCAGGCCGCGCACCGTCTCCTCGCCCTCGCGAAGTTCCAGGCGGACCTCTTGGCCGATGGTCGTGCACACCCTGCGGTAGTCCTCGAGCAGCTGCGGGTCGCGCTCCTGCCACTGCCGGAACCGCACGCCCATGGCGGTGAGGATGTCGGCGGTGAAATCGTCAAAGTCGACGTCGATGCCCTCGAGGTTTAACGCCGTGGCGGTCTCCACCGGGAGATCCTCGGTGCGCATGGCGACGTTGATGCCGATGCCCACGATCACCCGCGGCATATCCAGTGCGGAGAGGATGCCGGCGATCTTTTTGCCGCCGATCTGCACGTCGTTCGGCCACTTCAGCTGCGCCTGCGGCACCACATCGGTCACAGCCACGCTCGGCGCGATGGACAGCAGCCCCAACGGCGGCGGAGTATCGCCCAAATCCACCACCATGCTCATGGCCAACTGGGAGCCCTTCGGGGTGACCCACTGCCGGCCCAGGCGACCTTTGCCAGCGGTCTGTTCGTCGGCAATGAGCACCGTGCCCGGCGCGGCGTTGTCGTTGAGCAGGTCCGCGTTGGTGGAGCCGGTGGATTCCACCCACCGCACGTCGGGCCAGTACTCCGCTACCGCGTCTTGGATTTGCTGCACGTTTCGCACACTCATGTGGACGAGCGTAGTAGTTTTTCACGGCCTGACGACGCGCGCATCGCTACGCTCAAAGGCGGAATTACTCCCCTGCTTTTGTGAGGTTAAAACCATGAGTGACAACACCCCGTCCACCAACGCCGCATCCCCTGCGGCCGACAAGACGCCGGGCAAACCGGGCGCCGCAACGCCGGGCGTTGCACAGCCCGACGGCAAGACCACCCCGCCGCAGGACACCGACGCGCAGCAGCCGCCGGCCGCAGTTTCTGCCACCGGTTGCCCGTTCCACTTCGGCGCCGGTGCCGATTCCCCGGATCCGCGCACACAGCAAGGCGAGTACCTCACCACCGCCCAGGGTGCGCGTCTGTCGGAGACCTCGAAGTCGCTGCGCGCCGGTGAACGTGGCCCACTGCTGATGCAGGATCACCACTTCCGCGAGAAGATCACCCACTTCGACCACGAGCGGATCCCGGAGCGCGCCGTCCACGCCCGCGGTGTGGGTGCCCATGGTGTGTTCGTCGCAAACGGCAACGCATCGAAGATCTCCAAGGCCAAGGTGTTCAAAAAGGACGTCGAAACCCCGGTCTTCGTCCGTTTTTCCACCGTGCTGGGCTCCCGCGGCTCGGCCGACTCCGTGCGCGATACCCGCGGTTGGGCAACCAAGTTCTACACCGAAGAAGGCAACTGGGACCTGGTGGGCAACAACATCCCGGTGTTTTTCATCCAGGACGCCATTAAGTTCCCGGACGTCGTCCACGCCGGTAAGCCGCACCCGGACCGCGAGATCCCGCAGGCGCAGTCGGCGCACGACACGTTCTGGGACTTCGTCGGCCTGCACACGGAGGCGACCCACCACACGCTGTGGAACATGTCGGACCGCGGTATTCCGCGCTCGCTGCGCATGATGGAAGGCTTCGGCATCCACACATTCCGCTTCATTAACGACGACGGCGAGACCACCCTGGTCAAGTTCCACTGGAAGCCGAAGTTCGGCGTGCACTCCCAGGTGTGGGAGGAAGCGCAGATCACCGGCGGCATGGACCCGGATTTCCACCGCCGCGATCTTTACGACGCCATCGAGGCCGGCGCCTACCCGCAGTGGGAC
>ERZ1029878.29-NODE-29-length-60717-cov-20.917576_pt1 | contig 60717 bp, 87 predicted proteins | sample MGYA00519234_ERZ1029878 | MGnify/ENA primary metagenome ERZ1029878 (study PRJEB33666, sample SAMEA4610928) | skin metagenome | biome: Human-associated habitat; feature: Malodor aspect; material: skin | place: Philippines | collected 2015-08 ... | reverse complement strand
TTGTGTTCCGCGATTCTAGTGTTGTGTGTTTTTGTGTTCCGCGATTCTAGTGTTGTGTGTTTTTGTGTTCCGCGATTCTAGTGTTGCGTGTTTCTGTGTTCCGCGATTCTAGTGTTGCGTGTTTCTGTGTTCCGCATAATTGTGGGCACCGTTAATCGTGTGGTGTCGGTTTCGAAGTTTTGCATGCAAAAACTCCTTGCCCTTAAGCAAGGAGTTCAGAAGAAGCAGTGGTTGGTTTTGGCAACACAACTGCTTTTTGGAAGGTTGCCTCAGTACCTATCCTCGTATACGTCGAATCCCTCTACATGTGACATGTAGTCTTCTTCGTCGAAAAGGACTGTGCGGCTGTCGTTGTCGTAGTAGTCGATGTCTTTGTTTGTTGATTCGTATTCGGCGATGTAGTCGAGGTAGCCGAAATCGTTGTCATCGTCATAGTTGAACTCAGAGTATGGTGATGTTGACATTTCTATCCCCTTCGAGGATCTGTTCTGAATATGTGCGTGTCCTTTGTATCATGGTTTTCTATTTTCTGCAAAGATGTTCTGCAGTTTGTTCGTGGTGTCTTGCAAAAAGCTCCTCCCATGTGCACAAGGAGGAGCCTATCTTAAGGAGAGTTGCGGTTAGCGTTCTTCGTAGTTGCCTTCATCGTCGTAGTATCCGATTACTTTGTACGTACCGTCGCGCCATGTGTCGTCGGTGACGTCTTTTTCGTAGTCGTAGCCTTTGCCTGCTTCGTAGTTGGCGATTGATTCTTCTGGGGTATCTCCGTCTACTACGACTTCGTCGTATCCAGTGACTGGGAATTTGAGGATGTGTCGTGCCATTGTTTTTCCTTTCGGGTTTTGTTGTTTGGGGTTATTGTATCTGGATCTTGGTGTGGTGGGTGGGTTTATTGGGTGATGTTTTCGAGAAGTGTTTGTGCTTGTTTTGTGGTGAGACTGTATGTGTCTTGTGTGGTTTTGGTGGTTTGTACTATGTCGATGTTTTTGTTTGTGCGGAGCGGGTTGATGTCGAGGTGGGCGTTGTTTTCTGTAGTGAGGTTGTATCGTGCGTCTGGGTCTGTGGTGAGGATGGTGGTGAGGTATTGGGCGAGTTTTTGTTTGTCTGTGGGGGTGAGGTGGATTGTTTTTGTGGTTGTGGTGTTGTTTTGGGTTGTTTGGAATTCGGTTGGTTGTGTCATGTGTGTTTCCTTTCTTTGTGTGGTGTTGAGTTTAGTGTGGATGGGGTGTTGTGTGGTGGTGTTTTGTTTGTGTTTTCGACCTCGACCTGGGGTGTCGATTTGCGTCCTTTCCCGTCTGTGGTAGTCTCGTGGTGTCCGAGGCGCTAAGGTGCCAAACCACCAGAAAGGTAAACCACCAAATGAGCAGCATCAAAAACACCATCAAAAAGAAGGCGGGAGAACCACGCACCGTCAAAGAGTGGTTCAACAAGCTCGACAGTGAGGACCAGGACGCAATCACCGACGCACTCCTCTCCAAGGAAGTGTCCGCAACCGGAATGCACCGCATCCTCAAGAACCTGGAAACGAACCCAATTCCATTCCAAGTTACCGCATTCAAAGACTTTGCCCGCAACCTCAAGGAGAACAAGTAAACATGAGTGAAATCCGCAAAGCACTTGAAGAAGCACGCCTGCCTAACCCGCCGAAGGACTGGGAGCCTGGCCTTCGTTTCGACGGAAACCAGGGCGAGATGCGTCTTGCAGGAAAAACCGTCCCCTCTGAAGATAAGTGGGAAGATTTGCTCAAGCTGCATGGTTACGACCCTGAGCACTTCTACATCTGGAACGACCAGGTAGGTCAGACCACTCACGTCCGAGACGGCGAAATTGTTCAAGTATGGTACAAGGTCAAGTTCGCAAGGAAAAATTCCAGTCTCGCGGATGATCCCACATTGTCGGAGTACATTCGTAAGCCCCGCAAGAAGGTGAAGGCGGACAGTGATGATTGGTTGCATATCATTCTCACTGACCAGCATATTGGTAAGAGCAAGGATGCAGGCGGCGGTAGCGACATTATCGCTAAGCGTTGGCTTGAAAGCGTTGAGCGTGCCATTCGGGGTCGTAAGTGGAAGGGTATCAACCTTGCTTTCGGTGGCGACATGATTGAGGGGTACGTATCGCAGGGTGGGGCGAACATTATGAACACGGATCTTACGTTGCCAGATCAGTTGATGACTGCGACACGTCTTGTGGTTGAGACGATCAATTTGGCGCTTGAGTCTGCTGAACAGGTGATTACTGCTGTTGTGCCGGGTAATCATGGTGAGACGACTCGTGTGCAGAAAGTGAATATGCGGGATAATTTCGATATTTACATTATGCAGGCGGCTCAGGCGCAGTTTGAGCGGTGGTTCCCGGAGGCGAATTTGTCGTTTAATTATCCTGCGTATGAGTATGGCGAGGTGGTGTATAACGCTGGCGGTACGAATATTTGTTTGGTGCATGGGCATTTGTTTAAGGGGCAGATGGCTGGTGCTGAGAAGTGGTGGAATGGTCAGATTGTTAATGGGCGTCCGGCGTGTAAGGCGCAGGTGATGATTGCGGGGCATTTCCATAATTTTCAGATGTCGAATTTTACGCATGATAAGTGGATTGTGTTTGGTCCGTCGTTAGAGACTGAGAGTGTGTGGTTTGCGAATCAGACGGGTTCGACGTCGAGGCCTGGCGTGTATGCGTTTGAGATGGTGAATGGGTGTCCGGTGGGTGGTATTTTCTAAGGTGGGTACAAAAGGTAGGAAGCTAGGAGAAATGGTCTGTTTTCTTAGCTTCCTTTTGTGTTTTCTACGGGTTAGTTTTGTAGTAGTTGCCTAATGCCGTTGTAGAAGGGGTTGATGTAGATGTCAAATACGTCTTCGACGGTGCGGTCGGCGGTGTAAGGTACGGCAGTTGAGACGAGCCAAGGGGCGGTTTCGGGGTTTTTAACAGGAGTGATGACATCGATGTTTTTGAGTCCATCTTCGTTGTTTCCAAGAAGGCGTGGTGTGTCGTAGAAGTCTTGAAGATAATCCCGGATTGTGACAGGGTTGAGGGGTTTGTCAGGTGTTGTTTTTGCGTGTAGTTGTGAGGGGTTGATTGTGTATCCAACTTCTACGGCGTCTGTGATGATACCGTCCCCGAAGTTGAGGTAAGCTCCTTTGAGGTCGGGTTGGTTGATGTCGAGGTGGTTGAATTCCCTGTCGTTGGTGAAGGTGAGTGTGTTCCAGGGGTTTGTCCAGTTGTTTTGGAAGTAGGTGTGCATTGCTGGGTCCTTGTTATTGTACTTCGTTGAAGATGTAGGGTTCGTTGAATGTTCCGGGGTCGGTGACATTTTGGACGCAGGCGAAGAAGTTATTGACGTATTTGTCGAAGATTTCCTCGACGGTGCCTTCAGTGTTGTAGGGAACGAGAATACTGACAACATAGTGTGGTTCGTCCCCCATGTAGTCATCGACTTCGACGAGTTCCGTGATGTCGTTTTTCACGCCACAGTATCGGTCGCTTTGGAGTTGTTCTTGGTAGAATTTTTGAATTTTGTTGAGGGCTTCGCGTGTGAGCCATTCATCATCCAACAGGGCGGGGTTGATATAGTTATGTTCTTTATGGAAGTTGTCTAGGTAGTCTGTGACTCCGAATTCAACTCCTGAACTTTCGTCCGGGTATCCGAGTTCGGCGTATGCGGTGAGGAGGGTGTCTTCGCCGAGTTCTCGGGCGGTGAGGTGGTCACCGTTGAAATTGAGTGTGTTCCATGGTTTCGTCCAGTTGTCTTGAAATATGTTGAGCATTGTAGTTGTCCTTCGTGTTTTTGTTTTGGATTATTGTACCACGGAGAATATGTAGGGTGAGTTGAATGTTCCGGGATCTGTGACGTTTTTGATGCAGGCGTAGAAGGGATTGATGTATGTGTTAAATACGTCTTCTATTGTGCCTTCGGTGTCGTAGGGGACGGTCATGGTGATTGCGTAATGGGGGTCGTCTCCTCCTATGCCTGTGTCGACGTTGATGGTTTTGAGCAAGATATTGTCGGGGCCGAGGTAGGTGGTGGTTGCGAGTTGTTGTTTGTAGAAGGTTTCTATTTTTTCTATTGCTTCTCGTGTGAGCCATCCGTCATTGAGGAGGTTTGGGTTGATGTAGTTGTGTGGGTTGTGGAAGTTGTCAAGGTAGTCGATGCATCCGAATTCAACACCGGGGTATTCACCGGGTTTTCCGAGTTCTGCGTAGGCGGTGAGGAGTTTGTCTTCTCCGATTTCTGTTGATGAGAGGTATTGGTGGTCGAAGTTGAGGTTTTTCCAGGGAGTGTTCCATTCTTCTTGGAGCATGGTGTCCATTTGTGTTCTTTCTGGCTAGTGTGTCATTGATTGTACTATTTCAAAGAATGGTGTGACATGTTTTTCGAATACTTCCTGTACAGTACCTTCGGTGTCGTAGGGGATGACGATGAGGATGTTGTAGTGGGCTGTGGTATTGTCGAAGTTTTCGTTGATGCGGATACTGTCGAGTATTTCTTGTGTGGTGTTGGGGTTGTGTGAGAGTTTTTCAGTGTATTGCGCGTGGAGGTTGTCGTGTGCTTGTGCTGTGAGCCACCCGTCTTCGCCTGTGAGTGGTGCGTGTTTTGCGTTTGTGAGGTATTCGACGTAGCCGAATTCTACGCCGTGGTGTTCGTTTTTGTTTCCTGGTTCTGCGTAGGCATCGGGGAGTGTGTTATCGAGGCTGAGTATTGAGCTGTCGAGGAATCCGTCTTGGAAGTCAACGTGTTTCCAGGGGTTGTTCCAGTTTTCCGTGAAGATGTTTTCCATTGTGTTGTGCTTTCTTTGGGTGTTTTGGGTTTGAGTTTAGCAGTTTGGGTTGTGGTTTTGTGTTCTTTTGTCTGGTGGTTATGCGTTTGATGTGTATTATAATAGGGGGAAAGTTTCCGTACAGTTGAGAAAGGATTTTGATTATGGTTGCGGGCGAAGATTTTGATGTTTGGGGCGAGGCGTTGACAGGAACACCTGATTGGGAGGAGAACATTTCTACGTTGTGGGATGAGAATTGTACACCTTCGGTGTTTACTGTACCTCTCGGGGTTCATATTGGGGAGGAGAGAGTTGTTCAGCTGAGTATTGACCAGTCTGGGTTTGCACATGGTGCTATTTATGGTGGGGTTGGTGTTGGTAAGAGTGTTGCGCTTGATACGTTGTTGACTGGGTTGGGTGTGAAGTACCCGCCTGAGGTGGTAGAGTTTGTGTTTGCTTCCGGTAAGGGCAGGCCGGTGGAGGCGAGCCATTTGCCTCATACTCGTGAGGTGTTTGATGTTTCTTCGTCTGACCAGGTTGAGGCTTTTTCTGAGTATGTGGACGGGTTAATGGAGTCTCGTCAGAGGTTTGCCGATGAGAAGGAAATTATGCTTGTGCTACCTTCGGATTTGCCTGCTGTGTTTGTTGTTGTGGAGGAGGTTTCTGGCGTTTCGGGATTGGATGATGTGTTGGAGAAGGTTGTGACGGTGGGCCGGAGTTTGGGTGTGCATTTGATTCTGGTGGGGCAGCAGGTTAATGACAGAGGTTTTCCTTCGGAGGTTGTGAATAACATGGGGTGGGCTGTTGGATTCCGACCTGAAGATGGGGATGTGTTCTCGGATAATGTTGGAGTGCTCCCTGAGAAGGTTATTCCTGGCGAGGGGTTCTTGTTGACACGGAGTTTTGGGGAGGCGGTAAATGTGTTTCAGTTGGGTGGTCTGTTGCGTGTTTTTGGGTTAGAATGATGCAGGTTAGAAAGGGATATTGTGATGAATGATAAGTGTTTCGAAGAGTATTTGATACAGAAAGCAAATGAGAGGTTGGATGAGTACCCAGATCTTGATTTCGGTGTGCTGAAGTCGGTTACAGGGTTGAGTGTGAGGAGAAGTAGTTCTGGCTTTAGTGCATATGGCGCTTCCTATTTGGTTATTGATCTTGTTAACGAGGAAGGTGAGAACGTGAAGGTCGATACGACAATTCTTTATGAGGATTTTGTTGAGGACTTGGAACGGCTCTTTTTAGACGGCTAAGGTTCGTTAGTGCATGTGTTTCCCGCTCCGGTGTTTTTGCTGGGGCGGGTTATTTAATTTGTTCGATTTGCCTGCTTCTATTTGTATCAATCGTATAGACTTATAGAGTACGTGCTTATTTCGAGGAATAGAGAAGATACAGATGTATAGAAAACGACACATGAGATACGCATCAACTTTCCTTTTGGCGTCTTCGCTTACGCTCACTGCCACGCCTTTTGCAGTTGCTAGCGCACAGACTGCCAGTCCAGTACAGGAAACTGCCAGTTCCGACGCACAAGGCATGACTGGGGCGGCAATCGTTGATGCAACAACTGATAAGACCACACAGGAAGCCAACGGAGGGAAAGCTACGTCTTCCACAAACGTAAGCAAATCTTCCTATATTCCTGGAGAAGTGGTACCCGCTACCGAACAAGAACAGAAACTTCTTGATGCTGTTGAAAAAGCGATCAAGTCAGGAATCAATGTTACTCAAGAAGACACAGAGCAAAGGGATGTTTCTAAGTATGATATAGAAAAGGAAGTGGAATCTCTCAGACAAGATTATGTTTCTCAAACAGAAACAATCACCAAGGCAACTGAGGACTGGGAGAAAGCAAAGAAAGAGTACAATGATCAGAAAGCGAAATACGAAGGCAATCTCGTAAGGTACCAGAAAGCAAAAGAGAACTACGAAAAGGATCTTGCCGCATTCAATGAGTATCGTAAAAATTACGAGAAAGAAGTAGAAGAAGTCGGTCAACGAGAGGTCACGAATAAGACAGTTGCCTATGATACTTATGTGGCTAGTCTTGAACGTTATGAGGCTGAAAAGGAAACTTACGAGAAGAAACTTGAGTCTTTCAAAAAATCTCAGCAAGATTATGAGGTGGCTTTAGACACCTATAAAAAGGAGAAATCCTCCTATGACTCAATCGTGTCTGAATATGTTAAATTCGAAAAGAAGTTCCAGTCAGATAAGTCCAACTTCCTCGGGAAGAAGTCCGCATATGAAGCTGACCTGAAAAAGTATAACGAGCTTAAAGCTCAATACGAAAAAGACAAAGTGGCCTACGACAGCCTCAAGAAGAAGTACGACGCGGATTCTGCAAAGTATAAGGATGCACAAGATAAGTACAAGGTCGCGAAAAAGGAATACGACGCTGCAAAAGCTAAGTATGACGCAAACAAGAAAAAGTTTGATGAAGACGATTCCAGGTACAAAGCTGCTGTAGCAGATTACAATGCTAAAAAGAAAAAATACGACGCTGATCTTAACGCATACAACGCAGCCAAAACTAAATATGCGGCTGACACCAAAAAGTACGAAGCTGACTCGAAGAAGTACGAGCAGGACATGTCTAAATACAACGAGGACATGAAAAAGTACAAGTCTGACCTGGATGCCTTTAAAGCAGAAGAGCAAAAATACGCTGGCTTGAAGGAAAAATATGATGCAGAGAAAGCAAAGTACGACCAAGCACTGGAAGCGTATAAAAAGAACCTAGACGCGTATAATAAGGCGTGGAAAGCATACGACACTAATCTCGCTACATACACTGTTGCGTTGAAGAATTACAACGAGGCTCTCGGCAAGTATAAGTCAGACCTTCAGGCGTATCAGAATGCTGTAGCAAAACGCCAAACAATTGTGAAGGCTAATGAGGCCGCGAAGCAGAAGTACGACCAAGACCTCGCCGCCTACAATAAGAAAAATCAGCAGTACATTGCGGACAAAAAGGCATACGACGCTGCTGTAGAGAAAAATAAGCAAATAGAGGCCTCCTATAGGGATATTGATGCTGAAAATGATCGAAGGAAGAAAGCTCACAGTGCCGCTTTGTCGAAGTGGGAGGCTGAGAACAAGGATTACTTGGCGTACGAGGAGCAGATGAGGCGAATTCGTGAAGCTACCGCCAATAGTGAGTTTGGCGAGAAGTGGAATCCTAAAGATACAAACGAGTTGTTCCTTAACCAGAACATGAAATTCAATTCCAACGAAAAGAATCTTGTTCTTGATGGTCGCACATCAGGGTACGGTAGTGCAATGAAGCCTCGTGTTCCTGCGGATAAGTTCCGTGTTATAAGGGGTGGCAAGGATGTTACTGTCCAAGTGTGTTCAGCTCCGTTGATTGAAAACCAGTTTGCGAGTGCAAAGGAGAAAATTTGGGAGACGTACAATTCCCAGTTCGCACTTGCGTGCAACGTGCAGCATGGGGACGTTATTCATGCGACGTGGCTTAATGCCGCGAAGGACACTGCCACTGGTAGGTCATTGGATTTAAGCATTGAACTTGAGGTGGACGGGGTTAATAATGGCAGAATAAACCACTCTTTCTCAGCGGGTGCTATAGGTGGAGATTCCAAGGACGAATCGTTTACTGATTTTGTGGATCGTTACGATAAGAAACCTAAGAGAACCTTTTTAGGGAGAGCGCTTAGTTATGAGTCTGTGAAAATGTCCGGCCCGCGTGTGTATGTGTATTCAAACGCGATAGATAACTTCGCTATAGAGAATGTTTTTAATGTCAAGCAGAAAGTGAATCTTCGTTACGCGGATACTAGAGCAAGTTATGATAAACCTTTCTATCTCACTGTTGGGTCTTTGGACTGGGCTATGCCGGTTGGAAGTAGAGAATCTGATGATAAATTTAGGGTGGGGCAAAATCCTAACAGGGTAGAGTTTACTGCACCAGGACCAGGTGTGATAGATACGTTTATTCCGAAAGATTCGTACTTGTATAAGGAGTTAAAGACTATTGGCAAGTCCCGAGGCTTAAAGTCGGCTCTCTGGAATACAGGCCCAGGGTATTATACCAGTTACGATAGGTCAAATACTTATCCTATAGATCTCTGGGATCACTTGGATGACAGAAAGGAATCTGTCCAGAAAATAGGTGTGACATATCTCGTTGCTAATGGGGCTACCGTTGAAACTGGCAACGATTACGACCCGAACCATGAGTATTACCGTGAGATAAGGGACACAAAAAATCCGTTTAACAGGGCATATGTGTACAATCACATTATGCTGACCACTGACCTTGTCGGAAGTACAACCCCGCCACCGAAGACACCGCCTAAGAAACCAGAGCTGAACCTGCTTGAGAAGCCAGAAAAGGTAGCGGTGCCTCCGAAGCCGGTTGAACCACCTCGTCCACCCGAGCCAACATATGAGACGGTTCCTTCGACACCAGCTTCGCCTACAAGTCCTACAGCTCCGAAGTCCCCGCTGAAGCCGACTTTGCCATCCCCGCCACGGCCGATAGCACCATCGTCGCCTTCGATGCCGGTGACATCGCCTAAGTCTCCTGATAAACCTTCGTCTCCTGTTTCACCGAAGCCACCAGTGGAGCCAACAAGTCCTGTAAAACCGTCGGGTTCTCCTACCCCTCCGACAGCACCGACTGCACCTGGCACTGTGACCCAGCAGTCGCCTGTTCCACCGACAGCTCCTACGTCTCCGACGAGCCCTGCGACACCAACGGTGAAGTATCCTGACCCTGTGGCACCGCCAGAGCCACCGAAGCCTATTGATGTTGAGCCTGTTGCTCCTACACCTCCGAAGGTTCCGTCTGTGACGTATAAAATATCTGCATTACGGGTGATGAACCCTGGCGAGTTGAAGATTAATAAGATGCTTGATAAGCCTAAATCCGAGGGGTATTTGCCTGGCGAAGAAGTGGACTTTGCTATTGAAGTGGCCAACACAGGTCAAGACGTGTTGAAGAATGTTCGTCTTGAGGATGTTCTAGGTGATGATTTTGATGATGCGTCCTTTGTGTATACTGATGCGGCGGGTAAGCGTGTTGAGGGTACCTTTGTAAATATTGGTGATTTGCCTTCAGGTGAGGTTGTCACTGTGAAAGCTAAGGGCACGTTAAAGGAAACAGGTAATCTTGATAGCCTTCCTGTGAATAAGGCGTTCGCTACATCTCCTGATGACCCTTCCAAGGGTGATTCTTCTAAGGAGATACAGATCAATGAGGATATTCCTTCTGATACTGACGGGTCTGATCTTGTGAATGTTCCTTGGAGGATTATTGATCCTTCCATTGAGGTTATTAAGACACTTAATGCGGATAAGAAACCTGATCTTAAAGCGGGCAATGTTGTTCCTTACAGGTTCCAGGTAAATAACACGAGTGAGTTGAAGCTTCGTGATGTGAAACTCAATGATGTGAAGTTCACAGATGAAGAAAATGATGCTATTGTGTGTGAATCCACGGTTCTTGCTCCTTCGGGGCAAGAGGGTTCTTCCACGACATGTACTGGGTCTCATAAGTTGACTGATGAGGATGTTCAAGATGGTGTGTTTGAGAATACGGTGACAGTGACGGCTAAGGATCCGTTTGATCGTCCTGTTACTGATGATGATGATTATGTGCTTTCTCAGCCTGAGATTCGTCTTATAAAGAACGTTGATGCTAAGAGCGATTTGGCTAAGAAGCTTTATGTTGCTGGTGACAAAGTTCCTTATGTTTTCACTGTGACGAATACTGGGAAAGTAGATGTGTCTGATGTGAGAATTGAAGATAAGGCTCTTGATTCGCCTGCTACATGCGATCAGACATCGCTTGCTATTGGTGAGTCAACCACGTGTTATGGTTTGCACACTCTCACTGAAGAAGAGGCTACGCAGCCAGAGTTCATTAATACTGCTGTTGCTGTCGGCAAGGATGTTGAAGACGGCGAAGACGTTGTTTCTAATGAGGATGAGGCTGTGGTGCATTTCTCTGATCCGAAGTTGGAACTTGTAAAAAGTATAGATGAATCTTCTGATCTTGCTAAGAATCTGTATCTTTCGGGAGATAAGGTTCCGTATGTGTTTGATGTGACAAATAACGGTAAGGTTGATCTGCACGCGCTTCGTATTCAAGATAAGGTTCTTGATTCTGACGCTGTGTGTGAGTCTTCCGATTTGAAGGTCGGAGAGTCTACTACATGCCGTGGCGTTCATACATTGACTGAGCAAGAGGCATCGCAGCCTGAGTTTGTTAACGTTGCTTTTGCTGAGACCCGTGATGGTGACGGTCGAAGGGTCGTATCCAATGAGGATGACGCGGTAGTGAAGTTCCCTGCGACAGGGCTGCGTTTGGTCAAGGACATTGATGTTGAATCTCCGTTTGTGAAAGAGTATTACTCGGCGGGTGACAAGGTTCCGTATGTGTTTACGGTGACGAATATTGGTCAGGTTACGTTGCGTGATGTTGGCGTTGTAGATGAGGCTCTTGACGCTGCCGCGACGTGTGATTCGACAGTTCTTGATTCTTCTGAGTCAACAACATGTCGTGGTGTTCATACGCTGACTAAGGAGCAGGAGAAGGCTGGGGAGTTTGTGAATATTGCGCATGCTACTGGTGTTGATCCTGACGGTCGTGTTGTGAAGTCTAATGAGGATGATGAGGTTGTGTATTCGAAGATTTTGGGTGGGTTGGCTACAACTGGTGCGTCTGTGATGTGGGTGGTATTTGCCGCGATGTTGTCGATGTTGGCGGCGTTGGCTGGTTTTGCGGGTAGGAGGAAGAAGACGAGCTAGTTTGGTGGTTTGAGATTTAGGCTGGGAAGTTTTCCTGGCCTTTTTCTCATGTCTTGGATGGGTTGGTTCCGCTGAGGTTGGGTTTGTGGAGTTTTCGGGCTAGAAATGTGTCTTGTTTTGCTGTATAGTTAAGTGCATGTGTATGACTATTGGGCAGCTTATTTGGGATGAGCGAGTTTTCCAGGGGTTTTCTTTGGAGGAGCTCGCGTCTGAATCTGGGGTAGAAGCAGGTGTTCTGGCGAGTATTGAAAGTGGCGATCATTATCCAACGGCACATGAGATTGATGTGTTGTGTTTCGCGTTGCGAAGGCCGTTAGCTTGGTCGTATGGTCAGGTTTTGCCTGCTATTGAGGTGTGTCGTGCTATTGAGGTGGATCCTGGGTGTGCTTCGCTTGTTGGGTATGTGGTGGATGATGATGGGCATGCTTCGAAGATGGATTGTGGGGTTGAGGTTGCTTCGGAGGTTGCGTCTCGGCGGGAAGTGTGTGGTTTTTCTTTGCAGGATCTTTCGGATATAACGAATATTCCTTTGCCTGCGTTAAGGGCGATTGAGAACGGAGATATGTTTCCAACTGCACGGCAGATTGTTGTTTGCCATGCGGCTTTTGTTGGAGAAGGGTGGGAGGGTTGAGGGGTTTTGTGCGGAAGCGTTTAGCGTGTGTGCTTTCTGGTGTGGTTTTAGGTGCAGGTGGGCTGGTTGTGTCGAGTGTTGCTGGTTCGCATCCTGGCGATGAGGAGGTTGTTGGGCAGGTGCAGTATCACCAGGGTATTGATGAGGAACGGGTGGTGGATGTTGGTGGCGCGCAACGGCGGTATCGTATCCATGTGCCGGGTGGCGTGTTTCGTGTAGATGAGGTTGTTCCTGTTGTTTTTGCTGCGCATTATTATGGTGCTTCTGCTGAGGTGATGCAGAAGGTTACTGGGTTTGATGATGTTGCTGCTGTGGTTGTGTATTTGCAGGGTGTGGGAGATGCGTGGGCTCCTGCGCCGTATGCTGGGGTTTCTGGGGAGGATGATTTAGCGTATTTTGATGCGGTGTTGGGTGAGGTTGGTCAGGAGTTTGTTGTGGATCCGGCGAAGACGTTTGTGGCTGGGTTTTCTAATGGTGGTGGGTTTGCGATGTTTTTGCGTTGTCAGCGTCCTGATGTGTTGGGCGGTGTGGCTACTGTGGCTGCCGCGTTTTATGATGAGGTGTTTGAGGGGTGTGGTGCGGTTGCTGTGCCTCATGTTGATGTGCATGGTGGGAAGGACCCATTGTTGGCGTATGAGGGCGGTGTGCGGTATGGACATCGATATTTGGGTGTTGATGAGGTGATGGGTCGTATTGCTGGGTTTAATGGGTGTGTGGATTTTGTGGATTCTGATGCGGGTATTTTCCCGGGCCGGAGGCGTGATTGGGAGTCGTGTGTTGTTGGGTTGCGCCAGGTGAAGCTTGTTGATGCGGGTCATGAGTGGGGCGTGAAGGAGAAGTTTGATTCTTCGCCTAGGTTTGCGACGCGGGAGATTGTGGAGTTTTTTGGATTGAGTTTTGGAAAATAGGGAAAGCACCTAGTCGTTGTTTCTAGGTGCTTTGTTTATGGGATCAGGGTTATTTTTTGCGACGGAGTATGGTGATTGCACCTAGTCCTGCGATAAGTGATGCTAAGGCTAGTAGTCCTAGTGTTGATGCGCCTGTAGAGGCTAGTATTCTTTGTCCGGTGGTTGTTTCGGTTGGTGTTGTTTGTGTCTTGAAGGTGAAGATTGATGTTGCCGTCTCTCCTTCTGGGGTGGTGGCGGTGACTTGAATATTTCCAGTGTGGGTGGTTGTGTTTTTTGGGATTGTTACGCGGATGGATGCGTCGGGGGTTATTTCTGCTTGCCATCCTGTTGGGATTGTTGTGGTGTCGATGGTGTAGGTGACGTTGTCGAGGTTTGCTCCTTGTCCGTGGAGGAGCACTTGTGTGCTTTCGCCTGGTTTGATGGTGGTGTGCACATTTGAGAGGAGGATGCTTCCTGGTTGGGTTTGTGATTGGTGGATGTGGTTGGTGGTTTGGTTTGGTATGCTGTTTGTGGTTGGGCGGGTGTTGTTTTTCTCTGTGTTGGTGGTCGGGTTAGTGTTGTTTTGTGGGGTGGTTTTGTTCTGGGTTTCGGTTAGTTTGTTAGTTGGTGTAGCGGTTGTTGTTTGGTTGTTGGGCGAGGGAGTTGTTTGGGTCGCAGTGGCTTTTGTGGTGGTTGTTTTGGGTGTGTTGGTGGTTTTCGTTTCGGTTTCTAGTGGGGAGGATGTGGGCGTGGCGATTTTTTCAGATGTTTCGTTTGAGGTGTTCGTGGCTGCGTTCGTGGGGTTGATGATAAAGGCTGTGTTGGCGTTTGCGTCTGTGGCTTTTTGGTTAAGTTTTGTGTTTTCGCTGTTGGTGTCGAAGCCTTCTTTGTGAAGTATCGGTAGTGCTTGGGCTGTGAGTATTGTTCCATCTTTGAGGGTGAAACTGATTTCAACAGGTCCGAGTGTTGCGTTTGGGTTGACGGTGTTGTCAGCGATGAGTTTTAGGGTGTGTTGTTTCGCGTCTACTTTAACAGTGAGTCCTTCGGTTCCTTGTTTTTGTGATGCGGATACTTTTGTGATGGTGGGGTGTTTTTTCGTTGTTGGGTTGTAGATGGAGAATTTCACTTCGTTGGTGCTGTTTGGGGTGATGTGGATTGTGGGGTTTTGTGTTTCGTACCCGTTTTTGGTGATTGTGTTTTCGATGGTGATGGGTGTTTGTTTTTGTGTTGGTGTTTGTTTTAGTGTGGTGGTTGTTTGTGGGTTTCGTGTTTGTGTTTGGGTGTTTGTTACCGTTGTTCCTTTGTTGGTTGTTTGTGGGTTCTGTGTTTGGGTGTTTGTTACTATTGTTCCTTCCGTGAGGGTTTGGTTGTTTTGGGTGTGGGTGGATGTTTGTTGTGAGGTTTCTTGTTTGGGGTTGATTACGAAAGCTGTTTCACTGTTCGCGGTTTGTGATTGGGAGGCAGCTTCGGTGTTTGCTTTGTCAGCGTCTTCTTTTGTGTCCGCAATTTGAACTGTATCAGTTACAGTGAAAGTAGTGTCATCGGAGAATGTGTAGGTTACATCGATTCCTCCGAGGTTAGCGTTTTCAGGAATGTTTTGCGTTGTGATGCTGATTGTTTGCTCCGCAGCATTGACTTTGAGTGTGACACCTTCGATACTTTCTGCTTGTTTGACCGATATTTTTGTGACAGTTGGGGTTGTGCCATCTTTGGAGATGATGTTGTGTTTGTAGGTGAGGGTGCTGTTAGGTGCGACAGTTATGGTTGCTTGTTGAGTTGTGTAGTTGGTTTCTTGGGTTTGTGATGCGGTTTGGGTGGTGGATGCTTCTTGGGCGTGGGTATTTCCAGCGAGAGTTAGTGGTGTAATGGTGAGGGTTGTCGCGAGTATTGCTGTTGTGAGGTGTTTTGTTGTACTTGTCATGGTTTTCTTTCTGTTGGTCACTTTTGTGTCTATTCTATTTATGCGTGACAGTTTTTTGGGAATTATGTTGGAAATTTTTTAACCTTGAAGTCGTAAATTTCCCACCTCAATACGTGTGTTAGCAAGCATAGGTGGCGAGTAGTTAACGCTGAGGTGTTTGAGGGGTGTGGTGTGGGTGCTGTGTCTTATGTTGATGTGCATGGTGGGGTGCAGTGGGGTAGTTTGTGGTGGTTTGTTGTGTATTTTCCGCTGTGCGGTGTGGGTTTCTGGTATTGTGATGTGTGTATCTTCGAGTTTAAGGATTAAGGAATTTAACATGGCAACTTTTGATATTCAGGCTTTGGCTGATGCGACGGCGTTTGATAATAAGGGTGATAAGGTCGGCAGTGTTGAGGATATTTATGTCAATGATGTGACGGGGCAGCCTGATTTTGTGTCGGTGAATGTTGGGTTGTTTGGGTTGGATACTGCTTTGGTTCCGCTTCGTGGGCATGGTTTTGATGGTGAGGATGTGGAGCTTGCGTTTGATAAGGATTTGATTGCGGATGCTCCTGTGTCGGATGAGGATGGTCGTTTGACTGAGCGTGAGCGTGAGGAGTTGTATCGTTATTATGGTCTTGAGTCTGTTGAGGATCGTGTGACGTATGTGTTTGATGCTGAGCAGCCTGCTGAGGTGGATACGGGTGTTACGGCTCGTGAAGGGTTTAGGGATCGTGAGGGTGTTGAAGTTGTGCCAGTAGGTGAGGATGCTGTTGATGGGACTGATCGTGTAGCACTTGATGCCCCTGAGCTTCTGGGCGAGGTTGGCTCGGCGGAAAGGGAGAATGGCGAGGTTGTGGTGCCTGCTTCTCTCGGGAATTTTGAGGGTTCAGAGGAGGATGTTGTTGGTAAAGAGGTTATTGTCAACGATCCTCAGGGTGGTTTGATCATGCCTTCGTATGTATCTAATGGGAACGCTGGGGCTTCTCGGGGCGAGGTTCGAGATGAACTGGTTCTTTCTGAGGAGCAGTTGCGTGTTGAAAAGGAACGTGTCGAGTCGGGTGAGGCTCGGATTCAGAAGGTTGTTGTGACTGAGATGAAGACTATTGAGGTTCCTGTGACGCGTGAGGAGTTGCGTGTTGTGCGTGAGCCTATTGCTGAGGAGGATCGTGTGAAGTATGAGGGTATGTCTTTGGGGGATCAGGAGGCTTCGATTGTGCTGCACGAGGAGCGTGTGGTTGTGTCTAAGGTGACTGTTCCTGTGGAGCGTGTGTCGTTGCGGACGGAGATTGTGGAGGGTACTGAGGTTGTGGAGGAGTCTGTTGCGCGTGAGCGTTTGGAGGGTGTTGATGGTTCTGGTGTGGAGGGCTTTGAGGGCTAGTTGGGGTTGGTGTTTTAGGCTCGGCTTTTGTCGGGCCTCTTTTTGTTGCACGAGGATGGTTTGCGTTTGTTTTTCCTTTGAGGTATGCTTGGTGGTGAGAGAAGGAGAAAGAATATGTTTAAAGGAGCTGCGACTAGGTAGGGATGAGTTGTCGCGTAAGCAAACTCTACTAATGAATCGCACCTTATATTACGCTCAAAAGTCGAAGTGCCACCAGCAACACGGAGCTATTGTTGTTAAATCGGGTCGTGTCGTGGGTTTTTCTTGCAATAAGAGGATTAATAATCCAGCGCAGTTTTGCAACGACTTGTTTAATGAACACAGGGAGTACATTTCTCTGCATGCTGAGGTTGCGGCACTTCGGAATGTGTCCCCTGAATTGGCGAAGGGGTCCACTGTGTATATTGGACGGCTGTTAAAGAATGGTGAACCTGGTTTTTCTCGGCCGTGTTCTCGTTGTGAGGATTTTTTGAATGAGCTTGGAGTGAAGAGGGTCGTGTACACATGATATTTTATCCTGATGGGTTGGATATCGCTGACAAAAACGGTAGACTCGTTTGAGAAAGAAAGGAAAAATAAAGATGGATGTTAAAAACTGGCTAGATGAAAATAACGTTCCAATGAATGGGGAACAGGTTGATGTGGATACATGGGCTAAAACATTGGGATATGAAGTGGTTGATGACGAGCTTCGAAGGAATAGTGAAGAAAGGGCTGTTTCTGTATCTCCTGGCTATGGTGCAGGATGGTCAACGTGGAACGAACTTTCACCACTCGACCCTGTAGCGAATTTGATTTTCTTGACTATGGGTGACGATAAGGATGGTGAATTATTCCACAGCATCTACTGTTTTGTCACAGGTAGAGATAGCGACGAGTATCTTTGCACGCTTGGTGCCAAGAATGTTTATATTGAGTGGATAGGTGTTAATCGCAAGTTCAAGGTTGTTGAATACGACGGTTCTGAATCGATTGAGTACGCAAATGGGGGAGGTTGGCTGTAGGGGTGGTGTTCCGGTCTCTATAGAAGAAGGTTCGGCTTTTATCGGGCCTTTTTGTTATGGATGCGTCAACGGGTTGTGTTTACTTTCTTTTTAGAGTATGCTTGTCAGTGGACAGATGTCATGTCCCTTAGAAAAAGATCAGGACACATGTTAGGAGAATGTTATGAGTATTGAGCAGCAACTAGAGGAAAAGAACATCCCCTTAAGCGATGGGAAGGTCGATGTTGACGCGTGGGCGGAGTCGCTGGGTTACCGAATTGAGAATAACCAGTTAATGGACGGCGACCTTCGAGCTGTCGCAATTTCCCCAGGTCATGGTGCTGGGTGGAGTACGTGGAATGATTTTTCTGCTATCGATCCAGTTGTGAATTTGATCGTTCTCACGCTACAGGACACGCGTGATTGGGATGAATTTAAAGAACTGTATGGTTTCATTCAGGGGCTTGATACTGTGTATGATGTATCTGTTTCAATGTTCGGCATGAAGAATGTTGAGTTTGAGTGGGTGCATAAGGATCGTCAGTTCCGTGTTGAGGAATATGATGGTCACGAGTATATTGAGTACAAGGATGCAATACAGTGGATATAGTTCCATCGTGATGGTGGTGCTATTTCTTGAAGTTAGTCAGCTAAAATCTGTGAGGAGTGTGTGATGTCAAGAAAGTTTCTAGACGATATCGGCTATGTCGATGAGCTCGCTGGGCTTGAAAACGACGGTGCTTACGGGGGCCGTTTCGCCAAGCAGCAAAAGATCTATGGTTTTGATGATCGGGACACGTGGAACCTTCACATCACAATGGTGAAACTTTTGTATGAGCGGTTAAAAATGTACGACAAGGTTAACATTGTTGATACAAGTTTTCACACCATCGAGCACAACAGTCAGGTTCTCACTATGCAGGATGTTCTTGAGTTGATGGTAGATTTGGCTGAGGAGGTTCTCACCTCTGATTCCAATGGGTATGTTGAAGCGCTGAACAAGGAAGAGGACGAGTTCTTTACCGACATTCAAATAGAAACACTTGACGCTGGAACTGATTTTTCGACTGATGAGCACTACTCAGAACCTGTCCCCGCGCCACCTTTCCAATGGACAAAGGAGGGGTATTGGTTCTTTAAACGTCGCCGTGGCATAGAAATGGACGCGTATTGGGCAGAGCAAGAACTGTGGCAGTTGTGGTCGAAGTCGCACATGTATTTCTGGTGGTGAGGGGGCTAAAACATGTACAAGGTGGCAGTTAATGAAAAAGAAGTAGTTGTCAATGACACTAAGATTAGTGTGGAGATAGAACGTCTAGACCCGTCACCAGATTCCAATGTGCCATTCATTAAGATTTCGACATCAGATTTTGGCGATTTGGAAATTTCCCGAAAATCTAGTGAGGATGATAGGTATATCGCTTTTGCACGTATTGAACAGCACGACTATAATAGAGAAACAGTCTATCTCGTCGCGAATGATGGTGACGATGTTGCAAGTATTGAACTTTTCTAATTGTAGAGAAAGAACGTCATGAAACTTATTGTATCCCGCCACTACACCCCCGATACCCACTGGACGAAGTGGATCGAAGAAGGATTCGATTTCTGCGAGTATTCACAGCCATGGGAGCACCCGGGGGTAAGCCCTTTAGCGTATGAGACAAAAGCAACTTACGGTGATCTAGACCACGATTCCGATAGTTTCCTCAGGTCTCTTGTGAGCCAAGTGTGGGCGAAAGATTTTGCTCAACGCGAAGGTGAAATCGATGAAAAGCTTGTTCAAGATTCCCAACAGTTCATGGAGCTTCGTGAACTACAGCGCGATATTTTCTACCACGAAAAGTTTCACGCCAAGGATGTTCCCCGTGAGTGGTTTGAACAGTCCGAGTTTGCTGAGAAAAACTTGGAAGATCCCTATAGGTGGAGTGATGGTGGTTTCGGCTCTATGGGTCGTAACGTAACAAATGGGCATATGGTTGTCATTAGGTACTACAATGAGGTTATTGAGCCTGAGATTGAGGCATTGTGGGAAGCAATTATTGTTCGTATGTTGGTGACAAAAACAAACCCTACTAAAGAAAGTGTTGTCCAGCATGCTACTGAGTGTCTTTGGGCTGATCGGTGTGAGTCATTCAAGGATAGTCCTGACCTTCTGACTGGGGAATACAAGGAGAAGTTTTTCTCGCAGAGTGATGAAAAGTTTTATGAGTGGGCATTGTCAAGTTCCTACGAAGCGGCAATTACTCTTTATCCTGTGGAGAATTTGTTTTCATATTTCCATGATGAGATTGTGTTCAACAATTATATTCAGACTTTTGTGATGTATGGGCGTGCCCATAATTCTGAGGGTCATCTTGTGGCTGTGGCTGACGAAGAAACTGCTTTTGTTACTTCTAATCGTCTTTTTGAGGATCCTGAGAGTGTGACGGTAGATGAGATTCGGTATCTTGTTGGTCGTAGTCACGCTTGGTGGACATAAGGAAAAGAAGAACCTCTCCTGTGTTTGGGAGAGGTTGTTTTATGGTGCGGGATACGTGTTGCAGTTAATTTCGTAGACGAATTCCTTTGGGATAGGTGGGTTTGTGCCGAAGATGGATGATTCGAAGGTGGCGTTACATAGTTCCCCGGTTGTGTTTTCTAGAAGGTTAAGTGTGGTGGTTTCATCTACTCGTAGTGTTTTTTGTGTTGGTTCTTTGAGGCTAGATCTGTTGCCGTGTTCGTAATAGGTGTATCCTGATTCGTTGGCAATGTGTTGAATATCTTCTGTTTTGATGGATATGTCGGGTGTGGTTTCTGAATATATGGTAATGGCTGACACGGGAATGCCTGCGAGAATAATTCCCGCCATGGTGGATACGTATGTGGCTTTTTTGAATCCGTGGCGTTTGTATACGATTATGAATACTGGGATAAGTATTGCAATGATAATACTTGCTGAAATAAGTGCGGCGCGGGTTATGTTTGCTGGGTCGTATGCTACTGGCAGGGTGATGGTGTCCATGTGTTCTCCTTGGTGGTTTTTAATCGATAATAAGAGTATCTGTGCTATTTGGGTTTGTCAATTTTCGTTTTTTGGAGATAGATGCTTCTTGTAACTAAGTGTAGGTGAGTTCTTTTGCGGTTGACAGGCTCACCATTGGTGACCTCTGCCGATCTATCGCTTTCCGATGGGGACGAAACCTTCGGGGAAGCCTTGTTCGGGAACATTGTGGTCTATGCGGTACATGATGATGTCTGCTAGATTCCATCCGACAATGAATGATGCGAGGATGAGGATTATGCCGAGCGCGAGAACGGGCCAGAGCATTTTGTAGCTTGCGGATTGGATGTAGGTGATGATGCTTCCGATGAGGAAGGTGATGACTGTTCCTATTCCGAGAAGCCAGACATGTGATTCTGGTCCGACGTAGAAGTTGTTAAGGAGTCCGAAGGTGAGCATTGTGGTGTTCCTTTGTGTGTGGTGGTGTGTTGCAGGTGGTTATTGTATCAGTTGTTTGGGTTAGATATGGCTGATTGGTTTAGTTATGGTCGTCGGGTTCTGGCTTGTATACGATTCTTGTGTATTCGAATTGTGGGGAGATTTCTGCGGCTTGGGTGACTACGGTAGCAAGGTCAGGGATCCAGGTAGTTTGATCTTCGAGGGCGGTGAACATGTTGGTTGTTCCCGTGACAATGTATTTGTAGATTCTTTCTAGGTCGGCGTGCTCTCCGTGCGGGAGGATGACTTGTATTGTGTACACGGGTGTGTGTTGGTTTTCGAGTTTGAGTTTGAGTTTTGCGTTGATTTCCTGGTTTACGGCTTCAATGGTTGCTTCGGAGAGGGTTGCGAAGTCAGTTGTGTGGTCGAATACTGTTTTTGGTGTCATTTGATGTCTCCTTATTTGATGTTTTCGAGTTCGGTGACGATGCGTTGTGCCGTGTCGGGGGTCATGCTTGCTTCGGCGGTGTTCGCCTCGATTCTGATGATATCACCGCTGGATTCGTTTAGTTTGTACGTGGTGATGCTTTCGCCAGTCTCGGACATGAAGACGCAGGATCCGTAGTATCCGTTTTCGTCTGCTTCGTCTTCAATGGCGGATTTGATGGAGTTGATGAGTGGGTTGATGTCATCTTCGGTGAATGTGAAGTCAGCCTCAATCTCTGTTCTCATGTCGTTGATGGTGAGGGTGATTGTTTCGTGTTTCTTTAGGGTGAATGTCATGTGTATTTCCTTAGCGTAGTTCGTTGAGTAGTTGTTGTGCTTCGTCTGGGGAGAGTTTGATTTCTCTGGTGTTTGCTTCGATATTGATGGTTGCTGTCCCGTTATCGTCAGCGTATTTGCACACAGAGATGTTTTCCCCCTGTGCGTTGAGGTATCCTACACTGTAGAAGTTTGTATTAGTGTTTTCGATTGCTTGCAGAGTGTCGGATAGGTCTTCTATGAACCGGTCCTTTTCGCGTTCGAAGATCAGTATTGGGGTTGGGAAGTATAGAGAGTCTGGGTCGTTAACTGACAGGATGTAGGCTGTGTCTTTTTCTAGTGTGTAGGTCATGTTGGGTTTCTCTTTTGTTGTGGGTTAGTTTGTGGCGTGGGATATGAATTCGTGTGTAGTTTCTTCGCTGAGGTGGAGGTCCCATTGAGTTTCTTTGTCATCGTCGAGTGGTTCAATGGAGTAGGTTGTTTCTTCTTTTTGATCGTCTACGATTCTATAGGTGATGATTTCGTCGCCGTTGTCAAGTGGTTCGGAGGCGATCTGTGGGGAGTAGTGCCATCCGATGGAGGTGTTCATTTCGAGTTCGTTATCGAGGCTTTGGGCGAGGGATTTTGCGATTTTGTTGTAGTCGTTTTGGGTTGTGGTGATTGTTTTTTCGCCCTTTTCTGTTGGAATGTTGATTTCCAATGTGCCGTTGTTATGTTGTGTGATATGCATGGTTCTCCTCGTTGGTTTCCTTTGAGAAAGTATTGTATCAAACTGCAAGTTTTGGGTTAGTTGTTTTCTAGCCGCGGGTTGATGCGATGTTCGAGTATCCATTCGAACCATTCTCCGAGTTGTACGATTTTTTCGACGTGGCGTTGCATTTCGTCGCCGTAGTCGAGGTTGAACGCGAGTTTCGCTGCTTCTTCCATGTGGTATGCAGCGATGTACATGACTTCTGAGTCTTTTAAAACGACTTCTGGCGGGGTTTGTGGTTCTGGTCTGGGGTCAGGGTAGTAGGCTTCGAATCTGGTGCCGAGGTGGGCGAGGATTTCTTCGGTGATGTAGGTATTGTGTGTGACGTATGGTGGGGTGCTTGTTTCTGTTCCTGGGGAGAGTGTGGGGTGTGGGTCTGTCCAGGTGTTGTTGTGATTGTATGTGAGTTGTTGGTCCCTTTCTCCTTCTTCGGTGAGTGTGTAGATGAGTGTGTGTTCGGGGTTTTCGGTGAGGAGGGCGGGGTTGGTGGTCGGGGTTGCTTGTTGCATGACGATGGGGGTGTCGGGGTGGTTGAGGATTTCTTCGTTGGTGAACATGTCGAAGTGCATGTGTGGGCTTGTGTTTACCCATTTTCCGCTGGGGTGTTTGTAGTAGGTGGTGGTGATGTCGCGTGGTTTGAATTTGATGAATGTGCCTTCTTTGGCGTTGGAGAGTTGGTCGTAGGTGGTGAGTTTTTGCATAGTGGTCCTCGTTACGTGGGTTTGTGTTATTTTGTGTATAGCTTATCATAGGGGTTGTTAGACATCAAAAAGGGAGAATTGAATCATGTCGAAGTGGAAAGTTTTTAAATGTGATTGGGCACCTGCAACGGGTAAGCATTGGCAGGTGCTTGATGACGAAATGCAGTGCAATAAGGTTTTTGCAACATTTCATGAGGCTGTGATGTATGCAGACCAGATGGCTCGTACGGTGGATGTTGTGTTGCCTTGTGTTCCTTATGGGTTTATACAAGTTAATCACGGTTTAGATTCGTGTGTTATGGAGTATAACGAGTCTAAGGGTTGTGTAACTGTTCTCAGTTTTGGTGACCGGGTCGATATCCCTTTTTCGCAGTTGGATGAGGTAGCTCGCATACTGTTGTCTGTGTCACATGCTCAGTAGCGTGATTTGATGCATTTGGTTTCAGCTGTGTTTTAGCTTTGAGGACAGAAGGCTATAGGTCTTCTTTTCTCCACGCGGGTTTTTTGTCTTCCACAAGAACACAGTTTTCTCCGAAGCGTGGGATTGTCCAGTCGATTCGTGGGTTTCCATGCACCCTTCTTGGGTCAATGAAAATAGCGTTGTGTCCCGCTTCATTCATGCCGAGAAAAATGAATTCGCCAAAGAGTGAGCCATCTGTGTCATCATAGCAGTTGAACCAGTGACCTACTACGTCGTCGAGGTTGCCAATAAAGTCGTTAATTGTTGCCATGGTGCTTTCCTTTCTATCAGACTTTTTGTCTAGAGTATCAGATACTTAACCACCATACACAACAATTGACAATCCAATTAAACATGATAATATGCATATAGTTATTTGAACACCAAGGAAACAACACATGGCCAACGTACACGGAAAACCAGGACACGGTGCAAAAAACCAAGCAATCACCGTCGCCACCAATCGAATCCTGCAACAAACCCCCAACAGCAAAACTCGCAACACTGCAAAGACCAAGCGAACCCTTACCGCAACTAGGAAAATCCTCCTAGCAACATTTACCATTTTCATCATCGCAGGACTCATCACCTCCGAATGGCCATTCGCCTTTTTCAGCGCACTCCTATCACTGATCACATGGGTGACTGCCCCAAAGCAACATTCCCGTAGGAAAGACACCACAGACCCAGAAAAAAACAGAATCACATCTCAACTCCACACCTCTTATCAGAACCTGAAGAAGGGGGGAGAAATCAAAAACAGCCCCTTTGAAGGAAACGAAATTTCCTGGGTTCTCGGAGCACTTGCAGAAGAACGAACCGCAGAAAAACTTCAAACACGACTCAATGACACATACACCATCATTAACGACATTAATCTCATAAACCAGCACGGAAAAACGAACGCAAACATCGACCACCTCGTACTCACACAAACCGGGGCTATCATGGTGGATACAAAGGTGTGGGCTAGACCTCTTGAATTTTCCACAAGAAACGGAGACACCTGGCTCGGCAAGGACACAAATCCGAAAACATGGTTCTCCGTTTCCACCTGCCTGTACGAAGCTTCCCAGCTTCCTACCACGCCGCGAGCAATCATATTTTCCGTCGCCGGAAAAGCAGGAAAAGCTCTTGATACACGCAGTGAGCCTGTACAGATAACTCATTACCTTGAAAAATACGATCACACCTCAGATTTAAAGCCCTGTAAGATTCCCGTATTTTTCACCTCACAGACAAACCTGATAGGCACAATAAAATGGGTCGAGAGGTCAGAAATACCTAAAGCCCAGACTCTCACAGCAGAAGAACTTTCCCAAGCAAAAAATATTAGATTCTAAACCATCTTCAAGACAGGAAAACACTATGACCACCAAAAAGAAAACCATCGACATCCACATGAACCACAGCTCCAGCAGAAAGGATACTGAATTCTACACGAAGGAAGATGGGACACTCCACACCGTCGGACTGAGTTACATCGTCATGAGCTACTTTAACGGTGAGACTATTGGAGACAAGAGAATCATCGCCACAGACAAGAAACTCCACAAGTACACTCGTGATCTGTACGCAGACTTTATCGAGAACCTGCAAGAAATGCACAAAGACAATACTCAGCTGCGTTTCTACTTGCCTTGCGAAGTGGAAAGCTACAACCTCCCCGACCTTAAAAAATACGGATCAAAGTTCGTGTATATCAAGGAACAGAAGGAGCCTTGGGATACATATCTGTTCGAGAGAAGCGCAACTCTGGCGTACTGCTATGGTGTCGAACGCGGTATTGAAGCAAGTGACACGTTCGGAACGTGGAAGGATCGAGATACTCACCAACCTATGAAACGAGTACTGCCCGAGTTCCACGTTTCTGTCGATGCTTCCTACAACTCTGATACTCGAAAATCGAGTGCTGTTTGCGTATCCCAGAATGGAGAGGTGTGGAGGAAGCATGTTTCCGACAATCGAGGAATTTCGTATGCGGAATTAGAAGCTATTCGTCTCGCGGTAGAGAAGTTTGCTGTCCCAGGAAGAAATTTGGTTGTTAACACGGATTGTGCGGGATTTTTCTACATGATGGCTCATCGTAACTGGAGTGACAAAAACTGTAGGTCTATTATGGATCAGATTCAGTTTCTGATGGATGACGCGGCAGAGAAGCGGGCGTATGTGTCGTTCAGGAAAGTTAAGTCGCATTCGGGAGATAAGATGCACGACCTTGCGGACAGGTTGGCAACGAGCATGAATTCGAATGGGATGTGGGGTGATGGCATTGAGGAGAGTCTTCTTGATCTAGCGGGTTTTGATAAGAGGTCGGGTGCTCGTGTGATGGCTTTTGATAATGAGCATGCGTTTGTCCAATGGTGAGGTGGTCTTGAGGTGTTGGTTTAGACTGTCTTCTTTTTGGAAATCTTTTGTTTTCTAGTGCCATCCGTTGAGGAACAGCTAACCTCTCCCTTTGGATCAGGGGAGAGGTTGGGTTTAGTTTGCTGTTTAGAAGAAGTCATTGTACGTGAATCGGTATCCTTTTTCATCCATGAAGTCGTTGTTTAGGTCTTTCCATTCTTTTGACTCAGGATAAAGATCATAATATTCGTCTTCGGTCAGTGGAGTGAACTCGTCCCATTCTGCCATGAGGACTTCTGGGTCGTATTCGGACAGGTACTCTGAAACTACGACATAATCATCACCGAGGTGGGTGAGGGCAGTTTTCCAATCCTCCACTGATTCAATTGACTTGATATCTGTCGTGAACGCTTCTGGCATAGGGTTTTGTTCAAAAGCTTGAAATGACCATTTGTGAGGGCTCATGTGATGCTTGGCAATGTGGATGCCGTTCTCATAGTCGGTTTCTCCGTTTTTGATAATGTAGTAGTTGGTGCTCATTAGGTATTCCTTTCGCATTTCTTTCCCTTGTGTGAGTATACTAGATTGGTTGCTGGTGTTGCGTTAATCGAATGGAAGGATGTTCATGGGTAAGGTTCTGACAGGTAGCTTGGTTCAGCCGATTGTGGTTGATAATAAGTCCTTTGCTTCTTTGGAGGATATGGTGTCTCGTGTTGCTGTCACCTCGCTGCTAAGCGTTGCTGACCAAGACAAAGATACTGTAGATGAGTGGCTGGTTTCTGGGCAACGCAAGACTGTGCGTCGTGTGAAGTCATCGTCGAAACTAGATCGAGCGGAGGGGCTTGATTGTTCTCTGCGTGTTGATGGTGTGTGCGTGGCTCGTTTGCAACGTTATGGTGAGTTTGATGCTGTGTTGAAGTCTGCTCAGGTCAGTGGATGGGATGAGTATGAGAAGACATTTGCTGACTGGCATGAAAATCCCACGTTCGGAACTGTATTAGTCAATAATTCGGCGAACATGTCGCCAGGTAAGCTTGCGGCGCAAGTGGCCCATGTGTTGGTGTTGCAGTATCTGGATACGGGTATTGTGGCGTGTCGGGATGAGACTGTCGCTATTGAGTTTGCTCCACAAGAGCAAGTGGAACAGTGTCGGTGGGTGATTCAGGACAATGGGCATACTGAGGTGACTCCTGGGACAGTGACGGTTGGTTTGCCGTAGGATGAGCAAGAAGTTTTGCATTAAGCACATGTATCGTGTACAATGATTCTTGTACGCCCCAGACTTAGGTATACAACCTCCAGTATCGCCTCTGCTATAGAGTATGCGACTGCACCTCTCACACTCGTGACGTGGCTGGGGCTACACTTGTATCCAAATGAGGGATACGGCATTATGGAGGTGCTTCAAGTTTCTGGAATCAAAAACGGAGGATCATAATGTGGGACGGCACTGGAATGAAGATAGAAGAAGGCTATGACCCTGATTTGCAAGTCGGTGTGACTGAAAAAGGTACACCTATTTTTGACGAAAAACGTGGTTGTTCGTTAAAACCAGGATTTGTGAAAGGGAATCCGAAGAATAATGCTGCGTATGTGGAAAATTATTTAAAGCACAATGGGCAGTTCCGTGATATTGTGGAACCAGCGGTTAAGGAGATGGAACGGGTCTGTCCTGGGTTTAATATTGATCAGATGAAGGAAAAATTTTCTTCCACTTGTTTCTATGTGTCTGTGCCAAAAGGTACTGATGACGAGGTCGCTGCCCGTATTTTTAAGATGGCTCGTGATGTTGAAGTTGCGTGCGATAAGGTTTTGCTTGGTGTGGATTAATTTGGTTTATTAGTCAAAAATTTGCGATCTGGCATGTTGAAGAAAAGTGCCACTTAGGTTGTATGATTAACATGCGCCTCCTAAGTGGCTGACATCTTTAAATATAGGTATCAAAAGCTATACAGGATCCGCCAACCCTGTCTGGAAACCACGTGACAACAATGCAGTCGAGGTTTTCGACAGTATAGAGGCGTGGGATCCGAAAACCCCGCAACGCTAAAACCACAGTCTTCCCTTAGACTCATGCGTGCAAGAAGGCTGTGTTTTGATAGAAATTTAGCTAAGTCTTTCTGTGACCTCAGGAGCATCTGCCGCAGAAACTTCTGTGGCATCATGATCAGAAAGACCCTCATTGTGCTTCTCCAAAGCGTCCTGTTCAGAGTCCGCTTCTACGAAATACGTTTCCCTGCCCTCTACAGGTACAGAAATTATGTAAGTTGCCATAAATATATCCTTCCAGATAGGTGTTGAACTTGCATCTACCTACCCTAGCATTGAAGCTAGTAAAAGGAAGACCATGCTAACTGTAGATAATTCTTCTGAAAGATTAAGTTTCCTCAACTGTCGGGTTGATGTGTTTGATTTCGTTCTCGTGATGCATTAACATTGTTTGCGTCAAACACAAAGGAGACCACATGTCACACAATTCAACCGACGAAACCCCAAAGAAACAATACGCCATCGAAACCCGATCCCCATATACTGACTGGGAATGGGGCATATGGAAAGACTGGGAAAACGAAGACATGCTGGACTACTTGATACAGATAATTAAAAGAGATGATCCTCTCACCGGCGAAGTCGAATATCGCATCGTTGAGAGGGATGTCTCACCAAAAAGGGTCTGGCCTGGCTACAAGTGGGAACCACTACGGTAGAACCCAATAGGACAATCAATTGGACACTTACCAGTACAAAGTTGTTCCCCAATACCTCACCTATGGGGTTAAAGTGGTGCGGATAACAATGCCTGACAAATGGTACAAGCTCCCTAAAAGGGAAACCATTTTCAACATTAAGCACGAAGGAAACATGCACGCCTGCAACATTGCGCACGTACTACTAGAACAGGAGCTCGGGCAAGAAGGAATACTTAGATACAACTTCCACGAGTCGTTTGCTCTCGACCATGTTCTTGCCGAAGCATTAGCCCAGAACGAGAGTGGCACTGTTGATGTTCTTAGAAGTTTTCCAGATATGGATCACGAAGAAAAAGTTGAAGCTTACCGTGCTCTCTACCAGTACGTCATGGACAAAATGGATCAAGCTAGGGAATATCGGTCCTTAGCGCGGGGCACTGTTGAGTCTCCTGTTTCGAAGATGAAGTGTCATCAGCAGGTACTCAAGGAAAGTCATAGAGAAGTCCAAGAAATTTCCGAAACATACCTCAACCCCTGAATAAGCACTCGCACCTTAAAGGAATACATAGTGACAGTTATCGCACGGCTCAACGAAACGCAGTACCTCCAACATATAGACAACGTATTCTATTTTGAGATTGTTCTTGTGACAAATCCTGAAAAATGGTTCCACAGGGCACAGCGTGAAACAATATTTTCTCCAAAGGTAGAGAACGTCTATGAGCCATTTTTCGATGCACGGAGATTGAAGGAGGAACTGATCAGCCCTGAACAGAGACGTCAATACAGTTTTCACCACACTTTCAATTTAGAAAGAATCGTACTCACCAGCATCGAAGAAAATCCGCATGGAACAGTGGATCTGCTAAAGTCATTCCCTTTCCTGGATCATGGGCAGAAAATCGAAGCCTATCTTCTCATGTACAACTATGTGGTAGATAGGATCGATAGGGACAAAGAGCGGCAATCCTTGCTTCGTGATGTGGGGCTTGATCCTGTTGAGAATATGAGGCGGGAACAGGCTTTGCTTAGAGAAACACGAGACGTACTCCGAAACTTTTAGAAAGAGAAATCCGAATTTGAGGCGATGTGTTGCACTTCCTACTTGAGATTCAGAAGCAGGGTCCACATCGCTAGGAGGGAAAATCATGAGAAATATTAAAGGGAAGTATTTCCATCACATGCTACGTGTAGACGATTCTACAGACATTGTAGCTCTTCCTGGGTACCTATATAACAACCTGTACATGGTCACCCGGTCTCAAAAATGGTACAGACGAGACAAATATAAGCTGATTTTCGACGAATCCGACCTTCGCACCACCGCAACGTTCGAAGTGGTGTTCAATGACATGGTTGAGAATCTAACGCCAGAAGAGTTCGACAAATACGACCCACATGAGAATTTTCGAATGTACAACGTATTCCGTGCAAGTCTTGCCCAAAACTTCGAAGATAGTCTAGCGACGATACAAAATCTCCATAACATGTCCTTATGCGAGCGTAAACAGGCATATCGAACGCTTATGGAATATGCTATTTTGGAGCTTGATTTTAAGCATGAACATCGAAAGGAGTTGCAGACCTTAAGGAATGACCCTTTAGAAAATATCAAGGCACACCAAAATGCTTTGAGAGAATTGCTAAACAAGTAGCATATCCTCGCTGTTTGCCGTCTAAAGAGTCTTGAAGTAGAGTGTCTGTTAAACATTGGTCCTGTAGATCAGCTGGTTAGATCACTGGTCTGACGCGCATGTTAATTAAACCACTGCCTGCGTAGTGTAATGGTTATCACATTTCTCTGTCGAAGAAAAGAAGCGAGTTCGATTCTCGTCGTGGGCGCAACTTTTTCTTAAAGCTTATCCTTTTAAGGATATACTGCAAGAATGACCCACACACCACACACGATATTGCTATCAGAAACAAACCCTGAACTTGAAAAATTTTGGAGCCCAAATAACACAATCGACTTCAAAAAGATAGAGGCAAACTCAAGAAAAAAGGTAAAATGGGTATGCGAAACATACGAACTTGAATATGAACGCACAGTACGCGACCAAATCAGAGGAACAAGGAAAAGCCCCTACGAACTAGGAACCAAAGTCATTCCTGGAATAAACGATATATTCTCGACACACCCATGGATAAAATCTCTATGGAACTATGAACTCAATAACATAGACCCGACAACAATTAATCAATCAAACAGACTTAACTTATGGTGGACATGCCCAATCACTAAAGCTTCCTACCAACGGCAACTCCATCGACAACTTGCAGCAGGCCCCGTTAGCGTATACATGACATCTTCTAAGGTGTTATCTGGATACAATGACCTCGAAACAACATTCCCTGATATTGCTAAACTGTGGGACTACGATAAAAATGAAGATTCGCCAACTGAAGTCATGCCCTTTAGCCACAAAAGAAGATGGTGGAAATTGCCAAACGGGGAAAGCGTCGAATTAGAGATTAGGTCTATATGCCAATCTCAAGATAAATACCTAAACCTAGAAACATTAGGCGAAGCTTATCCTGAAGTAATAGATATTTGGGATTTCAAAAAGAATAAGAAAACACCTTTCGAAATCCTAAAGACCAGTCAAGAAAAGGCATGGTTCATATCTAAAACCAACACTTCGGTTCAGCGAGAAATAAATCAAGTTGTAAAATCTATCAAACGGTCTCGAACACGGCCTTCAAAGACAAAATACGTGCCGAATAGAGATTTCACATGTTTAACTTTAGATTACCCAGAAATAGCTGCTCTTTGGGATCATAAGAAAAATACGATAAACGTAGAAAATGTCTCATCTGGTCAAAGAAGATTCAAAGCATGGTGGATTTGCCCCGATACAGGAGTCAGCTATCAAAGGACTGTTTTTGACCAAGTAAAAGCCGGCCCTCGCTCACCCTTTATGACAGGGTCACTTGTTTTACCTGGGTATAACGACCTAGCAACACTTCGCCCAGAAGTGGTTTCTGTATGGTCGGATGAAAACACGAAAGTTCCTTCAGAGATTTCTAAGTACTCAGATTACAAAGCAATATTAGTCGATGAGTTGGGCAATACCTTTACACGTACCGTAGAAAGCATCTATTTATACGGTGTTAAGCGGAAGGAATCGGCAAAATCATTGGGCGAGAAAGAACTATTTGATTTTATAGGTAAGATATCCTCAGCGTCTGCTGCGTCTGGTGCTTGCAATATTTTGAAGTCGAAAGAAATAGATATCCTTGTTCAAGAAGCTCGTCTTGGTTTTGAATACAACGGTCTATATTGGCACTCGGATAAGATAATATTGTCTCCTCGGTATCATTATGATAAGTGGGCTGATGCTTTGGAGGCTGGGTATGATCTTATTCATGTGTGGGAGGATGAGTTTCATTATGGCAAGGAGCAGACATTGCTTAGGGCGTCACAGTTTCTTTCTTTTCGAGGTTACTTGGAGGAAAAGGCTTTCCCTGTGACTTCTGTTCGTATCGTTACTCCGAACGATGTGGAGTACGCAAATGATTTGTTTGATAGGGATATTTCTGGGAATCAGAATTGTTTGGGGCTGTTTTCAGGTGACGAGTTAGTGGCGTTGGTTACTTGTTATTTTGAGGGGTCTTCTTTGTGTTTGAAAAAGCTGCATCTTTTTAACGTGTTTGCCGATGTAGATGGTATTTTTGTTAATTTCCTTAAACAACTTTCAGTGTCTTTGAATGTCTCATCAGTGCGTGTGGAGCTCTCTAATGGTTCATTCCCACTTGGTGTTCTGTTAGATGCTGGGTTTGAGGTGATCCAGGAGTTACCACCCTCACATTTGTATCATTACAGTAGGAGGCGTTTGTCTGAGGAGGCGGTTTTAGAGCGTGGAGTAGATTGTGAGGGGCTTCCGAAGATTTGGGATGCTGGTAGGACAGTTCTTGAGTTGTCATTCAGCTAATTTTGTATTTTTTTGGAAAGTTCAAGTGGCCCTCCCCAGTTGAGGTTTAGGGGCTTGTTGTGTAAAGCATTAGACTACTTCAAAGATAAAAATCCTCGACCAAATAGGTCCATTGCCCCGTATCGAGGATTTTCATTGCTTGTTGTTAAAAAGAACCTCGACACTAAAATCCTTGTCAATTTCTACAACAGCACCCCACCTAGTATCTTCCACGGCTTTTTGTGCCGCACGACTGTACACATCATCATCATAGTCTTCTGCATCAACTACGGCATCGCATAGTACATCAGAAACATAAGGGAGATGGAGAATTTCTCCCTCAGGAATGTGGCTGAGTGTAAGTGCTACAAGTTGTGTTGTTGAAATATTGTCAAATAGTTGTTCAGCGATAGCATCCCCAATATTGTTGATTGTTTCGTGGTCAATGACATCGCCTAAGGTATCTAGGTCGTAAGATTCGTCATTGTACATGATTTCGAGTCTTTCAGTGATTTCTTGTACAAAGTTATCGAGTACTTGCATCACATTATTCGGGAACACATCGAGTGCTTCTGAAATAGTATTAATATGGTAAAATGGGTCATTATTGTACATGTTTTGTCCTTAATAAGTAGCCTGAAATTTTGAGGGTTGTCGTGTTCGTGTTTCCTTTTTGTTGGTTGTGTTTGAGTATACATGATGTTTTGTTTGTGGAGTGTGGCTGGGTGTGGTGGTATTTGTGTTTCGTACTTTGAGCTGGATACTTGACTATTTGTGGGTGTTGCATTTATACTGTGTTTGTTTTTAGAGCCCAGATAGCTCAGTTGGAAGAGCACACGCCTGAAAAGTGTGGGGTCGCGAGTTCGATTCTCGCTCTGGGCACGGAAAATGTGACATTGGTCATATTTATTTTATGTGTGGTGAGCCCCATACTATTCCTATCGCACTGTAATTGCCCACGCATGGTAAACACGAGCAAACCACATGTTACTGGTTATTGGATTCGTCCTTCCTTTCAACATCCACTAAGCAAAAAGGTGAGAATCCTTAGTTCACTGGCTCAAACAGACAGCTAAAGTTGCCTTTATATAATACACATGCTAAGGTAGTAGCATCCAACATGCTAAGGGGACCGCACCATGAATTTCACTAAAACAAGCTCAGCAAAAATGACAGCAATTTCCACACTCAGCATTGTTGTCGCAATGCTTCTTGTGGCAATCTACTTCGTCCAAAATCCCGATCCAGTAATCAAAATCAGTATCCTTGTTGCTTTGCTGTTTATTGGTTACACTAACGGAAAAATTACCGCAGAAAAATCACGTCGCCTTTCAAAAACATACGATTTAGAAAACATTGCCGGCATAAAAACCCTTCCCACGCGTACAACCCCAGAAGAATGAAAAGAACAGGTTGGTCGAAAGTTTCTAGATGTAGGAGAAAATATCTCTTCTAATGATGCGTGTTTTCTGTCGATTATGAGAAGAGCGTACTGTATACTGAGGATGCCTTCTATGCAGGGGATATGTTCCTTATAGGTTATACCTTTCATCGTTTCAAAGGGAATGGTCCTCTGCGCAGAGGGGTTTTTAATTTAGTGCTGTATGTATCGGCACGATAAATGTTTCTCTCCGCATATGGCAAAACGTTCCGACACCCCTCGCCAATGTGAAGGCGTTGAATCTGGCTCAGATTAATAAACCAGACCGCGCAGATATGTAATGTGTCACCTGCACCGTGCGGAGTCGGAATTTCAGTTATATATTCTCCTTGCAAAACGAAGTAGTATCCTCTATACTCGTGTATATGGGACTGCCCTGGCGGATACGGCACAGCAGTTCCAGACCTCGTGATGCTGCTGGCTCACGGGGTCAGCTTTTATTCAGGAGATGAGACATTTCCGGCCATCAATGGGGGGGGTTTATCCGATTAAATTATCTAGACTCGACGCCTTATAGTGTGTAGAACAAGAACGACCTACGAGAAGAGGTCACTCACAACAACTAGAAAAATACCTCTTCTGAGCTAGCAAATGTTGCACTTTCTTCTTCCGCGAAAATCCTCAATTTTCCTTGTTGCCACTCTGACAAAAAATCAACTCTTCGCGAATAGTCATGGCTTCGCTTTTCATTGTTGGAATGATGTTTTTCAGTTTCATCTTCTTTCCAATAGATTTCCAACCAGTCTAGCTTATCTCCATGATATCGGCATATTTCCCGTATCGCTGATTTAGTAGTATCAAGACTGACAGAGCCGTCTACTATATACTGCAGAGAAGTACCGTGTGAGTTGTCCTCTTTTTCTTTGACATTGGGAAAATGGGGGACGAGTATAGCTTCGATTTGTTGTTTATCGCGATCAGTAGTGTTTTCGAAAGCGAAATGCCCATATGCTTCGTGTTTCATGTTTGTCTCTCCTATTACATATTTTATCGGTCGGCGAAAAGAGATATAACAGCTTCTAGGCTAGTATACCTGCTAGACATAGACAAATATACCACCAAAACCAGAGTCGGCAATATTCATAACCGCACTCGAAACAAAAACACCCCTCTCCAAAATAAAGCAGGAGCACGAAGTCAAGGTTTGTCAGAAAACTTAACACCTAACAAGCCCCCGATACAACTTCCATTGAGGAGTATATCGGGGGCTTGTGTTCTTCTGCCTGGGGAATATGGGGAGGATTAGGAATCTTTATCCCTGCGACGCATCATCATAACCCCAAGACCCGCGAGGATGATCAACCCTGCGATTGTTAGAATCATGACAACATTGGCACCTGTGCTTGCAAGGGCGGAGTTTCGTGCCTTTGTAACGTTGTCGTTTTGTTCATTGTCAGTGGTAGATGTGGTTTCCGTAGTTTCTGTTTCGGTTTCTGGAACTACGGTGTTTTGTGGCGCTTGACCAGTAGGCTGTACCGTTGTGAGTTTCTTTTCTGTGTTTCTTCCTGGAGCGGTGGGGGTTGTTTCGTTGTTTCGTATTTCTTCCTCGCTCGTCACAGGAGCAGGTTCGCTCGTTGCAGGAGTTTCCTCATCGCTCGTCACAGGAGCAGGTTCGCTCGTCACAGGATCCTCATCCTCACTCATCACAGGAGCAGGTTCGCTCGTCACAGGATCCTCATCCTCACTCGTCACAGGAGCAGGTTCGCTTGTTGCTGAAGTTTCCTCCTCGCTCGTCACAGGAGCAGGTTCGCTCGTTGCTGAAGTTTCCTCATCGCTCGTCACAGGAGCAGGTTCGCTCGTTGCGGGAGTTTCCTCATCGCTCGTCACAGGAGCAGGCTCACTTGACTCAGGAACCTCAGACGAAACACAATCACACATCGAGCCCACACGCAACTTCCGAGGCTTCGACTCATCAACAACACGCGAAGACTCATCCGCCTCTCCAACAGGCACACCATTAACCAGATTCCACGTCTTCGTCACCTCGACCGCACCAAACACACCAGCCTGATCCTCAATAACCTTACCGACAGGCAACGACGGATCATACTCAATCAAAGTCTCATACGGTGTCTTCTCAGTGTGCTTATCCGACAACACAGACTCGTAATCCTTCGCCGGGCCGACCTCAATAACCTGGTCCACAGGCTCCTTTACCACAGATACAACAGGATCATCCTTAACAACATTGCCCCTGTCATCAATCTCTACAGCAACAACATGTTTCACCTCACCAGACGCACCTTCTTGCACAACCCGAGTCTCACCAGGCTGCAATTCAGGATTGACACGGACATCCACCCCAAACGGAGTCTCCTCAACCCACTCAATGGTCGTAGAAGCAGACGTTCCCTTCGTACCAACTTTCACAATCTTCTTCACTGGGTCAGACACACGCTCAGTATCAACACGCGTATCTACAACTTTCGAATTTTTAATAACAAGAGTCGCAGTCACCTTATCCTTACCAAAGGTACCCTCCTGGACGGTCTCTTGCACACCAGCATCCAAAGATTCATCAAAAACAATCTCAGTCTCAAACGGAACATCCTTCTCATACGAAGACACGTGATCACCTTCGGACTTCGTACCAACCTTAATCACATGATCAACCTTCTCAACACGAGTCACAGTTGTACCGTCAGTCTTGTGCACAACCTCACCAGGCTTACCCTGCTGGACAACTTCATACTCACCAGCCTCAATATCAGGGTCTTCCACGACCTGAACCCCGAATGGAACCTCCTCAGACCACTCAACACCATCAGCAGGTCGCGTCCCGACCCGGACAACTCGTTGCACAGGTTCCTTTACCATTTTCACGGAAGGCTGACCATCCTCAACACTCACTTCCACAGCACCGTTTTCACCTTCTTGGTCAACACTTTCTTGCCCCGGTTCTAGACTCTCGTCATAGATAATCTTCGTGCCGAACGGCAATGAAACCTGCTGCATATCAACAGATGGAGCGGGGTCGAATGTGCCTACACGGATAATCTGCTTGACAGGCTCCTTCGTGCGCTCCGTAACCACATCAGGATCACCAGATAGTTTGCCGTCAACAATCTTCTGCGTCGATGTCACAATCTCAGCACCGATCTGTCCTTGCTGGTCAACAACCTGCTTACCCTTTTCCAAAGTGTCATCAAACACAATTTCAGTCACAAACGGCACCGGCTTTTCAACCTTAGTTACCACAGAAGCATCATCTGCAGCAGGTCCATATTCGATAATCTCTTTGACGGGCTCCTTTGTCTGCTTCTCCTCTGGGGTCACCGTTGTCTTGCTGCCCTCAGCGGTGAAGTCTGCCGTGTAGGTTTTCTCCCCAGGAACACCCTTTTGAATAGTCTTAACCTCACCCGGTCTCAAATCTGGGTTCGGACGAGTCTCAACTTCAAATGGGATTTGAGCAGTCCACTTAACCGTTTCAGAACTCTCGGATGGTTTAGTGCCAACCTTGATTACTTGGTCCACTGGTTGCTCAGTGATCTTCTCCTCAACCACGGACTCACCATCCGGCTGGGAGTTAGTGAGCTTCTGGGTCACAGTGATCGCCTTCTTACCGGGCTTGCCCTCGGTCACAGTCTCAGACGTTCCGGCTGGCATGTTCGGATCGAACTCGACCTTCACATCGAACGGAACTTCGGTTTCAATCATCTTGGCGGTCTCACCCGTTGTCTTGGTACCGACGCGGATCTTCGCGTTCTTTGGTGTCTTAGTCTGGTTAGTGGTTACGGTTGGATCGCCAGAGGGATTGCCGTTGATAATCTTCTGTGTCGATGTCACAACCTCTGTACCTAGCTCGCCTTGCTGGTCGATGATCTGTTTACCTTCTTCGAGGGTGCTATCAAAGATGATCTCCGTCTCAAACGGCACCGGCTTTTCAGTCTTGGTCACAACAGTCGTGTCCTCAGCCTCCGGGCCATACTCGATGATCTCCTTGACCGGGTCCTTGGTCTGCTTCTCCTCAGGGGTCACCGTTGCCTGGTCACCCTCAGCAGTGAAGTCCGCCGAATAGGTCTTCTCACCCGGCTCGCCCTTCTGAACAACTTTGACCTCGCCCGGTTTCAACTCTGGGTTCGGACGAGTCTCAACCTCAAACGGAACCTGTGCCGTCCAGGAGACCTTCTCAGAAGCCTCGGACGGCTTGGTACCAACCTTGATGATTTGGTCAACAGGCTCCTCAACAATCTCTTCAGTGATATTCGACTCACCTGGTGTGGAGTTGACAATATCACGATTGACTGTCACTATCTTCTTGCCTGGTTTTCCTTCGATCACAGTTTCAGAAGTGCCAGCAGGAATCTCAGGGTCAAACTCGACCTTCACATCAAATGGAATCTCAGATTCAATAGTCTCAGTACTCTCGCCTGTAGTCTTGGTACCGACACGAATTTTCGCGTTCTTCGGATCTTTCGTCTGTTCAATAGTGATACTAGGTTCACCGGAAGGTTTACCATCCACGATCTTCTGTGTAGAAGTGATGATTTCTTCGCCAGGAACGCCCTCCTCCTCAATAATCTGCTCCCCAGACTCAAGTGTGTCATCGTAGATATACTCAATATCAAACGGGACTTCTTGAGTCTTTGTGCTGGTCAGCTCCTGGTCCTCGATACCAGGACCGACCTCAATGATGCGTGGCTGCGGATCCTTCGTGGTTTCTTGCTCAGCAACGCTTGCCTCATCGCCCTTGGCGGTGAACTGGGCGGTGTAGATCTTCTCACCATTTTCACCTTCCTGCACAACCCGAGTCTCCCCAGGCTTCAGATCTGGATTCTCACGAACCTCAGTTGGGAACGGGATAGGAACCACCCAAGACACGTTCTCAGCACTTTCGGCAGGCTTTGTGCCAATATGCACAACCTCGTTTGAGGGGTCCTCAACACGACTCCATGTTTCGTCGCGAAGCAACACTTCACGCCCCGGAACACCCTTTTCCTTCACCTCGTACTGACCCGCTGGTATTTCTGGATCAAACACGTACACAGTTTCAAAGGGTACCTGACGTGCATTATCTACAACGCCAATCGGGGCGTTTGCCATGTCATAAGAACCGTCTGCGTAAGTAACCTTGACAGGAACGTTAACCTGGTCGCCTGGCTGTGCAGTGTCTGGAATTTCAGACAATACATCGCCGTTGTTATCGAGGCTGACAAACCAATCACCGTTTTCGGTAGTGACCTTGTAAATTGGGTTGCCGAATTCGTTTGTTTCCTCAGTCGCGGTAAAGGATTCGTCTTGCGGAGCTATAATAAACGGGTTTTCCTCTGCGAATCCGACATCGTCTGGTTTCTCTACGGTAAGCGTAGATGTCGCATTTTCTCCTGGATATACAGTTTTCTCAGGGAATGCCGGGTTAGCGTTATCTTTGTTTTTCCGCTCTCCCACAACGAAAGTAGTCGAAGGAGTGTCAATAGTGCCGTCTGGGTATGTGACCTTCACTTCGACATTAGCGAAATTGCCAGGTTTTGCATCTGTGGGTGGGATTGCAGTGATGACACCCTTTTCATTAATGGTGACATTCCAGTCGGATGGCGCATTCTCAATGCTAAAAGTTGCTGGTTTAACAGGCGTGCCTTTGCCAAGTATGCGTTTTGATGTCGCGGATGTTGTCATGGGTTGTCCGGCTTCGCCACCGCTGTTCGTCTTCGGATAATTCACATCGGTAGTCTGGGTATTGTTCGGGTCAACAATGACTAGAAGCGGAATGAGGTCAGTGGATCCGTTGGAGTACGTTACCTTTATGATTGGCTGAGCGAACGTACCAGGGCGGGTATCTTTGCCACCTGGTGACTTTACGGTTACTGTGTAGTCTTCATTAAGTTTTACGTCCCAGCCATCATAAATATTGGAAGCTTCCTCATCAAGTTCAACTGTAGCGTTGAATTTGTCAATGAGGTCCTGTAGTGTGTTGCCATCTGAATCCGCAACTGGTGTGAACGTGACAATGTGTCGACCCTCACCCGCGTCTTCGCCAATTTCAGACGTGATGTGCTTTTCGTTCTCGTCATACTTCGGGTTGTGGAGATTCGTATTATCCAGTGTGACCCCACCAGAATCAACAACGTTTGTCTTGCTGTAGCGGTTCAGCGAGTTGGAGGCTTCGAAGGCCGCGCCTATACCATCGTTGTTATGCTCGGTGGCTGCTTGAAGCTCATTCACAGAGCGGGGCTGTGCGAGGACAGAGAAGTTCACGTTCTTGTCGGTCGCTAGGTCGGTGCCGCGGTACTCGGGCCAGGTGAAGTAGATGTCGCCGGTCGTTTCGTCGATACGTAGGTTCTTCGTACCGCCAGAGGCTTCTGGGTCCGTGGTGCCGATGAACTTACCATTGCCGTCGTAAGCTTCCACGATCATGCGGGACATCGAGTCGTCCGTACCACCGTTCTGCAAGGCAGGAACGTTGATCGTACCGACCTTGGTTTCGTCACCAGGGACGATGACATGCTTCTCCCAGTTCTCCCACGACACCGTGATCGGGTTACATTCGATGTTCTCGTTCGGCCACGGGTTTACAGTAGCGCCAAATATAGCGTTGTCACCCTCGGTGGCTTTCGGCTCATTAGGATCGTACTTCTTGTAGTTGCTTTGCCAGGCGTAACGCACAGGGTCATCGGCAGTGGCCGAAGCGAACTGCTTGACTTTCTCGTCGGTTAGCTCTGCGTAGAGATTCAAGTTTCGCAGACTGCGACCACTAGCAGTAATGTCGATGCTTTCGTCGGCCTTCGCGGTCACTGGGAGCGGCGGTTTGACAGGAAAATCCGTACCGGCCTCCATGGAAGGCACCGTGCCGGTATTCAAGACTGCGCTAAGGCTCCCCGAATTGGAAAAGTACCAATCGGCGAATGTGCGGTCCTTCGAGTTATCAAAGGAGACGCTCAGACCCCACAAGGTCTTGTCGTCGCTGGTCTCACTCGGCTCCAGGGTGTTCCAGCTGAAACCTGCCTGACTTCCGCTCGGCTTACCGCTGTTAATAACGCACGAACCGGCTGGCAGGTCGGATGTTTGTTGGTCGGACTTTTCTACTACACCTGATTTGTCACGCACTCCTCCAACCGAATCCGCGGCCAATGCTGGGTTCGCTCCTGAAACTGCGCTCAAAGATCCCAATGCGAGTGCAATAGCTGGGATAAGAGTCCCTCCGCGAGTAACGCGAGATTTAGGAATGTTGTGTGGTGAATTTTTCACTCTTTTGTTCTTTCGGTGACATGGATCTGAGGAGAAGTATATCATTTTTTCCTTTTCGGCAAAAACATCTCTAACTTACACCTAAAAGGACTACTGAACCATATCGTCAACCCTTCAGTTTGACAATAATCTAAATGTGTGATTAAATGTCGAGAGTATAGCAATCCACAGGAGAAAACAATGAACAAAACCATCACCCGAGTAGCAACTCTCATTACCGCAACCGCCCTCACCCTCGCCCCAACCGCAACCGCCGAACCAGCAGACATCTACAACACCGCAAACACCCTCACAGACACCGATGGAGACGGCATCCCCGACGAATGGGAAGAGCACGGCTTCACCGACGAACACGGCAATGAATACCCCCTCAACTACTGGGGAGCAGACCCCAACAAGCCGGACCTGTTTCTTCAGCTCAATTGGATGAAACCATTCAATGGATACGACTTCGCCCCAAACCAAGATGAACTTATCAACCTCATCAACATCTTCGACACGCACGGATACACTCTTCACATTGACGCAGGAGACGTGTACACAAGCATCCCAGAAAACGCCTACACCCCGCGAGGTGGTGAAACCATTGAATACCAGCCGTACTATATTGAAGACGAGCTCCCCTACGAGCTTTATGGTCAGGCGGACGAGCAGCTAGGAGACTACGCAAACATCTTCCGCTCCGGAGTCATCGTCGATAACGTCAGAAAGAACATGCGGGTAAGCGGACTCGGACTCGTCGGAGGAAAAAGCTTCGTTGCTTCCAAGCAACGCACCGGACAGTCCACCGACAGAGTTCTCGCCCACGTGCTCCTCCACGAATTTGGACACACCCTAGGTCTTAAACACAGCGGATCAAGCGACCTGCCTTCCCCAGGCACTTACGACCCCCACTACCCTAACTACCACTCCGTCATGAACTACCTGTATATGTACGACACCTTGAACTATTCTGAGGAAGTTGCGGTAGACACCCCCGAATTGCCCGAGAAATGCTCCCAGACCTACCTTGAGTGCTTTACTGGAAGCTACTATATTCCCGAGGATTGGGAAAACCTTCAAGCGGCGAACATGGGGTTCGAATACACCCGAGGAAAGACGGGCACGAACGTTAAGGTTTCCGTGAGCACAAGTTTTTCTTCTAAAAATCCACGCGCTACTGAAGCACCTTCCGGTCCAGAGGACAAGATTACTAGTGAGAATGCGAGCACCGAAACCACCACGGCAGAAAAACTGACTCACCCCGACAATCCAGTACGAAACGTGGTTACTGTAACCGTCAACCGATCAGAAGGCGAGCCTGCTAACAAGAGCACCACGGCCAGCAACGTCAGCAACGAACCTGACCCCAACTCCGCGGCCGCGCCTACCCCGAAGCAGAAAAGCAACCCCCACAAGGAAAACGATTCCAATAATCCTGCTCTCGGAATCCTCATCGGAGCACTTGCAGCTCTTTCCGTAGCTTTCACCATCGCAGGAATCGGATACATTTTGGGAGGAGAATAGCAAAATCTGACAAGTTTTAACCGTACAGCCTTAAGTGCGCATGTATACTGTTCCATCGAAATACTATACTATTGAGGAACAAGGTCACATGAAAAAGAAAATACTCGCCACCACAATCGTGTCACTAGCACTCGCCCCCGCTATACTCCCGACGCAGGAAGCATCCGCAAAAGTAAGGGATGGCGACTATGTGCAATGGCACAAAGTCGATGAAAATGGGCGACAGTTGTACGGATCCGCCTGGGAACTCACACTAAGTGATTCCGAAGGGAACACCAGCAAGTATTATGTCGAAGACAATATTGTCAACGCGTCAAAGAATTACGACTCCGACGCAGAGTTCCTTCCTGACGCGGAGCAGGAAAACGGAACATTTGGTGTGTTCATGCCACAGGGTACTAGATGTGTGGATATGAATGCTTGTGACAGTGTGACCATTGAGATTAAAGAGGTGAAGCCTCCGCAAGGGTACGACCTGCCCGAAAATAACGAACCTGCGAAATTCACAGTCTCCCGGTACAAACCAGAGTGGGGGTCTGCTGATCTTTCGTGGGCCACGATGGATGAGGAGGGGTTGTTCACTCTTTCCCCGACTGAGAACACTGAACCAGGTACTTACACATTCAGACTGGATGTCGCGTACTCACCTGAGGATTTCGTTAAAGGATTCGAGCTTCGGGAAGACGGGATGATTGTCGCAGATACTGTGGGTAGGACTGGGCGTGAACTAGGTAAAGTTGAAGGTGGGGGAGATACACCTGAAAGTAAGATAGAAAAGATAAGCCTGAATGAACAGGATGATGTGATCGCTTACGCTGTTGATGGTCAAGAATTTAATTTGGGTCCCTCAGTTTTGGGTACTTCTTTGCAGGTTGAGGTTCTTCCTTCTGGGTTCGAAGCCACAGAGGATAGTCAGATTGTGCAGGGGGAAACTAAAACTATGACGCATAGCTTGTTGGACAGGATTGATCCAGAAGGCGCCAAGTTCAGCGTGTTCGAAGTGCGTACTGACATTCTCCTAAGAGATGTTGATTCACCTGTTCTTGAGGTTTTGCCCTCGAAGAATCATTTGGGAGGGTTCAGGTTGCAGCAGGCTCCTGATGGGACTGTGAAGATTGCGGAGGATACTGATATTAAGAATATTTATTCTTCGCAGATGCTGGGTATGATTGTGAATACAAAGACCCCTCCGACAACTGTTGAGAAGACTGTTGTTCAAACAACTACTGCTGAGCCTTCGACAACGACTGTGACGGCTCCTCCTGAGACGGTGACGAGTACCACGACAACGACAAAGACACCGGGTGTTGTTACCACTACGCAGATAGTAACTCCTGAAGCTTCGACAGAAACCGTGACGAAGACTCCTGAGAAGGAAACTGTGACAGAGACACCAGACGCGTCTATAGTCACAACCACATTCACCCCAGCGCCTGTAACCACTGTCGAAACAGAAACTGTAACCGCAGAAACAACTGTCCCGGTAGAAACCACTGTCACAGAAACCAGTGTTGCCGAAATACCGATGAAAAAACTCATCTACGTAACCGAACAACCTCAAGAAGATGATTTCGCACAGGAACTTGAGCAAAGGGACAGTTCACTTGCAAAACCGATGCGAAAGCTCGCAAACACTGGTGCCGACTCCACTTTGTCAATCGCGTTGCTCGCAGGTCAAACCGCACTTGTTGGCGCATTGATCGGATTCAACAACCGCAGGAAGAACAAAAAAGACAAGTAGAGTCTAGAATATGAGTCCCTCTCTGCTTAATTAATTGTAGCGGGAGGGACTCTTAGTTTCTGAATATGATTGTGCGGTGCGGTGGTGTCGATGCGAAGTAGATGTCTTGCTGGATGATTTCGGCGAGGTGGTTTCGGGGGAGTTGTCCGTATTTTTGGAGGGTGTGGTCGAGTATTTCTTTGTCTTCAACAGTGATGTTTTGAAGTGTTCCTCCGATGTTTTGTCCTTCGTGGAGGAGGTTTTGGTGCTCTGTGTTGTAGTGGGAGAGTGCGTGGCTGAATTTTTCTGCTCGTGGTAGGTGGTGGTTGTGTTTTTGGAAGGTGTCTGTGTGAAATGGGTGGTGGTAGTGTTGGAGAGACGTGGTCTCTGTGAGATAAATGAGGTAGTGCATTTTTGAGGTTTCGACTTCGCGACCTTTTGCGAGTTGGGTGATGTAGTATTGTGCTGTGTCGAGGCTTGTGAGGTGGGGTGTATATGGCATGGGATGTATTGTACGTTGTGTCGTGTGTTTTTGCCAAAACTATGCCCACAAAGTACCAATTGACAAATATTGGTCGCAGAGGTACCATGGTTGTATGAATACAAACCTCCACACAACCACCACTCACAGGCAAGCATCGAAACGCCGCAAAGTCCCCACAGACACACTCTACCTCATCCTCGCAATACTCAGCGTCACATACCTCATACTCGCAACATACATCCTCATCCAAACCCCAAAACCAACCGACCTACCAGAACCAAACTACACCACGCCCAATACAAAAACCATCTTCCATCCCACCGACGACCTCTCCGAAAAAGTACAAACCATCACCCTCACCCACGCACAAATGCCCTTCGCCCCAGCAGGACAAGAACACTACCGAACCAGCATCTACATCCACTCCGGCGCGAAGCTCCTCATCACCCGACCCGACGGGAAATTAGGCACCTGCACCCTTACAGTCATCAACCCCAGCTACGGAATCACAGCAGGACACTGCGCAGACATCGGAAGCATCATTGAAGCCGTCAACAACGACAACCAACGATATCCCATCGGCACTGTCACACACAACCTCCTCACGACAAAGCAAGACGGAGAAATTGCTGAAGGAGCAATCGACGTCGCAGTCGTAACATTTAGCAAAAATGTCACCGGTTACGCCGAAGAAATCAAACCCACCTGGCCAAAAATCGGAGACACCGTGTCGATCTACGGGCAACGAAGCAAAGGAAGCCAAGGCCATGTCATCAGCCTTGACGAAGTTAACGCATCACGGGAACCATCATTTGCGACGGACGCACTTGTCCGAAACGGAGATTCTGGCGGCCCCGTATACAGTGAACGAGGGCAGCTTCTGGGAATTGTGCAGTATTCCACAACAGAAGGTGTTTCTGGAATTGCTCCGATCAAAAACATTTGTGAGAGTAATATGCCAGGTATCCGTTGCGGATACAAATCTCTTTGAGGAAGGGAAGTGCTGTTTTTCTTCTTTTCCTAATGTTAACCGAGAGAGGAAGGCAATTATGAGCGATAGAACATTTCCAGGTCATAGCGAATACGCGTATAACGAGTATAACCGCCAGGTTAAGAATGTCTTGTTGCAGGCGAAAAAGGAATACAATGGTGCGGGCATCACAGATGCGGATGAGAAGCTAGACAATCCTAAAAAGAGACGCTGGTTCTATGTTGATTGATTTAGCTAAAAATTGTTAAATTTTCCCTTCTTTAAGACGGTTCTTGTTGTAAAATCGTTGATTGTGGGAACTAGTGGTCTTAGACCGTGTTCCCGCAGTTCGGAGAACACATGTCACCATCGTGGTGGTGTGGTGGCATGTAGAAACCCCTCCTTGTGGTTTGGGTGGAGGGGTTTCGTTCCGAATCTGATAAGTCTCACTGTTGATGGCAGTGAGACTTATCCTTATTTTCCTACGATTCGTTATGCAGTTCATTTGTTATTTTGAGCAGGAATTTGTTGTTGATTGATTTGAAGTTGGCTCGGTCACCAAAGTTCGGCAAAGGCTTCGTTGTTCTTGTTCCGACACACAACACCTTCTGCGAGTGCCTTAGGCTATGCGTGTTTCTTTTTCAAATCAAAAGAAATTTGAAACTTCGCGACTTTATGGAAGAGGCTTCCTGAAGTCGAAAGGTGAAAACAAAATTTTCATCCGAATACCTCAAGAAAAGCTTCGCCTTTAAGGTGTGGGGCTTCAACTGTGTCCTTGTTGATTTCGTTCTTCCGTTAAGAAAGCAACACACTCAATGTGGTCTCGTAAGACCAATCTGTACCGTCACAGGAAAACAAAACCCTGCCTAGTGCTCACTGTCGGAACCTAGACGGGGATTTGCATCTGTATCAACTTCAACTGACGTTTGTATCTCTCTAGTTGACACAAACGCAGGGTAAAGATGATACAAACGTACCTTTCGCTGGTTGAAGAGATAGATGCTATATGTCATCGAGACCATGTGCTCCTTTCTCTCAATTAGCGTTGGAGTTGATCAAGATACAGATGGTGCTGTATATACTGATATGATAAGAAACAATTAAACAATATTGACAGAATAGGACATACGTTTACTATGTACACAAACATCTCAGACCTAAGCGGGCGCACGATAAAAGATGTGCTTGATCTTGATGAATTGCAAAATGGAGAAGGCTATCTTTGGGCGTATGACAGAAAACACATGTGCATTCGAGTTCAAGATGAAACACAGGACCTAGTTGTTTTCCAACACGTCGATGCCAATTGGGTGGCAGAAAGAGTCGGAAGGCGCGTTACTCTAGATGAAGTGAAAGATGCTGCGGATGAAGGAAGCACATTCTCGGGACTTGAAGTTTTTGAGACGATGATTTCCGAAGACGATGACTCCTTCGAGTTTGAAATCTACATTGACCCTTCTCCATATCTGGATGAAACCGTGGGAAACTTCTTTTTGCAGGGTGAGGGTGCCCGTGCTATTGACGCTTTGAATGCCGCGTTGCTTGCTTTGCCAACGGGTGCTGATTATTTTAACGTCTAATAATATTAGAGTCGTGGTGTTACGTATTAAGACCCCTCCTTGCAGTTTTGGTGGAGAGGTCTTATGGAAAGTTAATGACTTAGGTTAATTGTCGTTTTCTTCATTGATACTGTGTTCTTCGGGGCTGTCTACAGTGATGTCAGAATTGTTTTCTGCATCCGTGCTCTTTGCAGACTCACTGGCATCCGCTTCCTCATTTGTTGCTTCTTCTTTGGATCTACGAATGGCTAAAGGAATCAATGTTTCTTCCTCAGATTCAAGTTCTTTGTTTTGGACAACAAAAGGAATTTCGATGGCAATTTGGCTTTTCTCGGTGTCCAAATGTGCCTGGATGTTGTCGACATCGATATCACGATGTGTGGTTCTCGCGTGCCGGTATGACTCAACGGAACCGTTGTCGTGTTCTTTTTCGATTTCAACAATAAGCGTCTTGTTATTGTTTGTTACATCGATAGACACGTCGTTCTGTGTGACGCCTTCTGGAACATTGATAATATAGGTTGCGTTGTCCTCGTCTGAGGAAACGAGATTGTCAAATGGGGTATTGTCCATTTCTTTGAGTCGGTTGTAGATGGTGCTATTTGTTGCAACCTTATTAAGTAGTTCAGCGGTTTTATTTAAGTCCCTGAAGAAAACAGTGAGTGGGTCTTCCTGCTTGCGACGTGGCTCAGTACGGAGGGGGAAAGTGTTAGGATGCCCTGCCTCGTTGTAGTATGGGAAAAAGAGTGACATGTGTTAAAAATTTCCTTTCGTGATTTAGGTTGTACTCTTCTTAACATATGTCTTGGGGTTTTATTCCATCTGTTCAGTGGACTGATCGAGGCTTTGTCTTCGCAACCCGTCTTGATCTTTTCCTTATTTCCAGTTGCTGTTAAGTTGGGTCACGAACTTGATTGAATCGTTTGCGTCGAAATAGCCGAGGTTACGTTTCGCGAAATCGAGTGCTTCATTTTTAGAGTGGATTTCTGTCCAATCACTCAAATCATTCATGTCCTCAAAGGGGATTGGACATGAACATCCCGAATCGTGTCCTGCGAAATATTTCCCAGTGTCAGGGTCTTTGAGAATGATGACGGTGTCGAATTCCCAGTCTCCTGCGGTATCGATCCATGCGATGTCGTTAAGTTCTTTGTTGCCTACTCTCATGTTTTCTCCTTTTTCGTTCCAGAAGGTTATTTTATCATGTTTCTGTGTGGAATGGAAGTTTCATTATATAGATGTGCGGGTAGAGCAATAACACTTATGGCTTGATTCGTTCCCACACTTTTTCGTCAATGTCTGAGCCGCCAACCCCCTTCGCCATGACAAGATGCTTTAGAGGGTGGTTGAGTTTGGTGTTGACCCAGATTGCTCGGTCTTTGCGCTCTCCATTGGGGATTTGTGAAATGAGTTCATCTACCTCCTTAACGAGGGTGTTGAACTTGTTTTCTAAATCCTGTTTCATTGTTTTTGCTTCATCGTGGAATTCATCTGGCAGCACAGCTAGCATTTCAGTGAATGAGTTTGTCTTTAGGGCTTCCCAGACTTTCTTTTCTGAGAACATGAACTTAGCGCGGTGGAGCTGTAGGTACTTGGGGTATTTAATTTTAACCATGAGACCGGAGTCGAGGCGGATAACGAAGCCTTCGGTGCCGTCTTCTGGGTCAGGGGTGTTAAGGGTGTCTCGGATGGTGCCTCGTTTCATTTCGACTCGTGGACCTGCGTATGTGAATTCGTCTGGGTGAATCCAGTATCCGTTGGTGTCTGCTCCGCCGAGTAGGTAGAGGTCGTCCGTGGTTCCGTAGTTGGTGACGATTTTGTTGTCGGGGTAGATGATTTCTACGAGCATGGTTTTACCGGGTGTGAATTCGGTGTTAGCGTAGCGTTCGTTCATGACGTTGGTGGCGTGAATTGCTTGGTCTGAGGTGAGGGAGCCTGCGGTGGATACTCGCCAGGTGTTGTTGTGTTTGTAGACGAGGCCGAGGGAGCCATCGAGTTTGTCCATGATGAGGCCTGGTTCGTCGAGGTTGATTTCGACGCCGAAGTTTTGTACTTCGCTGAGGTTGAAGAATTTGTTGTAGCCTCGTGCGATGATGGTGTTTGTTTCGTCAGTGACGAGTCCTCGGGTGCGGCAGGTGGTGTTGTTCCAGTTTCGGAGTGCTCCTGCGAGTTTGGAGTATTTGTAGTTGGTAAGACCGTCTTTGCTAGAGGTGTTTTTGTCAATGTTTTTGTTGTTGATTTCGTGTTAGAGGTTTTCGAGGTTGAGTTTTTCTGCGAGGTTGGGTGTGCCGTATTCGATGGTGCCGTGGTTGAGGGTGGGGATGAGTGTGGCGAGGTTGATGTTTTCGTTCATGGGGATTATTGTAGTTGAGAATTTGGTTTTGTCAAGTGGGTGTTGTCACAAAACACTTTCTTGACAAAGAATAAAATTTCAATATAATAACAGGCATGAAGAATACACTCACCATCTACCGAGGATTCCCCGCATCAGGAAAAAGCACCATTGCAACGCAATGGTTAGCAGAAGACCCAAATAACCGAATCGAAATCAACCGCGACAACACCCGAAACCTCATCGGTATCAGCGGACGAATCGGCACCCCAGAACAAGAAAAACTCGTCACAAAAATCAACAACACCATCCTCGAAGATGCACTTTCTTCCCATAAGGATATTGTTATCTCCGACACCAACCTCAGGACGAAACACGTCAAAGAATTCATCAAAAAGGCTAGGACCGCAGACTATGACATAAAAATCAAAGACTTCAACAACATTGATATCGAAGAACTCATCCGTCGAGATTCGCTCAGAGACAACGGGGTAGGAGAAAAAGTTCTCCGCGACATGTGGAATCGTTTCCCCTACTCTAAATGGATGTCTCTTGAAGAACTTGAAAAATCCATCGATTCCACCGGAAACAAAGATGCAAAACAGCCATACAAAAACAACCCTGATTTACCACACGGTGTTTTGGTAGATATTGATGGTACTCTTGCTCACCATGAAAACATTCGTGACCCGTATGATTTCAGCCGGGTGTCCGAAGACGCACCAGATAATACTGTTATCGAAGTTGTGAATATGCTTTACGATGCTGGAAAACGTATCATTGTTATGTCGGGTCGTTCAGATAGTTGCAAAGCTGATACGGTAGCGTGGCTCAAGACTCACGGGGTGAAATTCCACGAGATGCACATGCGTCGTAATGGGGATACTCGTGCTGATTGGCTTATTAAGGATGAGCTTGTGCGAGATTTCATTGAAGACAATTACTTTATTGAGTTTTGCCTTGACGATAGGAACCAAGTAGTTAATCACCATAGGGAAATGGGGTATAAGGTGTTCCAAGTGCAACCTGGTGACTTTTAACTTTGAAGGTGTAAAAATCTCCGCCTCAACGCGAGCGATAGCGAGCGTAGGTGGTGAGCAGTTCACAGAAAAATTCGGCATCCACAAAATCAAGGATATTTTTCTTATACTATAAGGTTAGTATCCTTTGTATTGTAAGGATCTCGCTTCATAGAAAGTGCTCAGTCCTTCGCCTGTTTCCGTCACACCGTATGCTTCTTTAAGGTAATTCACGACGGCACAAGCTTGAGCCAACGGGTCGTAGACACTTGTTGAAGTCCCAGATTCGTGGTACGCGGCGAATGTTTGAGGGATCATTTGAAATATGCCACGAGATGCTTGCCCTCTGTAACCGTCAGCAACGATATCACCTATGTTGTTACTGTCCCACGTATTGATCGCAGAGGGGACAAGGTTTGATTCGTTTTCCGCGATGAGTGTGAGCACTTGGGCCCACTGAGTTCTTAGTGTTGGGTCGGTAATTTCATGAGTGTCTAGGGTGGTGGATATGACACTGGCGAGTTCGTTTGTACTAAGGGCACCTTTTTCTGGTGCTTCGTATGTGACTTGGGACATGTTTAGCGTGTCTAGGTTACTAATCTCACCAACAAGGTTGTGTGCTTTTGGCAGTCCATCTGAGGTTGAGAAGTTTTCAAGAAAATCCTTAAAGTCACCTAGGTTAGAGTCTCTAAACCCTGCGTATCTAGGGTCAATCATGTCATCAACCATAACGCCAAGGGGAATGTTCTCCGTACGGAGTTTCGCATAGGTTTCTATTGCTGGTTTCGTAGAACCAGTGAGAGGGTTTGCTTTATCGAAAAAGCCTTTGAGTGAGTCAAGAATGTCACCAGCTTGGGCGATGGCGTTAGTGTCTGTGAACAATTGAAGGTAGTTGTGTAGCATTGCGTAACCTGAGTTGGATTAAAAATGTCTGATACAGTATATCATTCTTTTGTTCTTTCCTCTATGAAATAGATACGACTTTTGAGTGTCAGAAGTATGCGTATCTTCTTTCGATTCCAAGTTTTTCGGCAAGGATATCGGTGACAAGCTCATCCAGGTTCATGTGAACATAAACGCTAAGGCTATCGTATTCACCACAAGCACATTTGCATCCTGTGGCCTGTACGATTGGGCGGCGTTCTGTGGTCTGGACATAACTCATATCATTCTTGTCAATGAGCGTGCCTTCTTCGTATGTCACTTTCTCTATATCAACTACCTCTCATTTACGTGAGAGTCTTGTCGTTCTCCAGTAGTTAAGTGAAACATAAGTTGTTTCTCCTACCTTAAATTGAGACAACCTCACCACAAAATACTAATTTTTGCTTCTAGGCAGTTGACATGCCTCGCTACAACAAGCATGCTCGTTGCAATCTATGAAGGTTTGTGGTGTGGGAGTGCAGTTTTCTTTTGTTCGCTTTTAACGCTTCTAGGTCTAGGTTATTGTACGTTAAGCGTGATAGAAGAAAATGCTTCGTTAAATGCGTTGACTGGGATTTCGACATCTATTTCTCGAAACTCTAAATTGTTTTCGACGGCAAATTTCATGACCTTTTGACGGGCAGTTTCGTATCCTGTTTCGTTTCCTTCGCGTGTGTATTCATCCCAGGAGTCTACGAGGATATACGGGAATTCATAGCCTTTCGATTCAGGATCGTATGTCCAGAATTGGTGCACAATGATGGTTTCCATTAAAAGATTCTCTCCTTAGATTCAGGTTAGATCACTCCCAGAAATTGTGTGTTTGGGAGTAGGTTAGCAATTGTTGATCTTACCATGTTCCAACTATGCGAATCCTATGTGAGACCACTTTTGATGGATTATTGGCTTTGATTTAGGGGAGGATTTTTCGTTCGATTCCGAGTTTTTCTGCGGTGATGTCGGTGATTGTCTCCATCAGGTCGGAGTGGATGTAGATACCCATATTATCGTATTTGCCACAGGCGCAGGCGTATCCGGTTGCTTGCATGATCGTGTAGGTTTCCCAATTGATGGAGGTTTCTCCGTATGATTCTGTTCGGATCTGCATGTGGCAGGTGGTTTCTTCGATACGAGGGTTTGTTGGGGTTAGAGAGCAGTTGTCTCCGTTATGGGAGTCGAAGTGCTTTTCGATATTGTAGTTGTCTTTTCCGAAGGTTCTGTATTCGAGTTCTTGCGAGTCCCAGTAGGTGTCCTCGTTGATGAGGTACGGGATTCCGTTGGTGAGGATGTGGTTGGTGATTTCTTCTTTGGTGATGTTCATGGGGTCTCCTTTGCTACTTACATGTAGGTTAACACAGAAGACCCCGTTCGTCAATAGGTTGTGTTATTCCCGCTCAGTATCAACCTCCGACCCTGCATCCAGATCAGAAACCTCGTTTTCCTCATCCGCGAAGTACCGGTCAGCGAACTCACCCATTTCACTATGCTCAATAAAGATAGGTTCGCCCTTCTCATCGAAAACAGCCTGAGCCTTATCCCACTGCTCATTCTCAAGCTCACTGCAACCAGACTTATCCGCCCGGTCGATCATCTCCTTAGCTTCAGGAACAGTGATTCCAAGCTCGCTGACACCACGTTCAACCTCGTCAAGAAGTTCCTCAGCCGTGAGCGACCTGCTAAGAGGCTCAGCACCTAGAAGGCTTGACCATACGACATATTTGTTTTCAATTTTCTTTGGTTTAAACAATACTGGCATTATTTCTTCCTTTCAGTTAAGATGCCCGTATACGCATACGAGCAATAAGATGCGTAATATCTTCCCCTGTCAGAGTTGACGGATCGAACTGAGCATCGCACTCATGCAACGCATCAAGCACATCCTCTGCCACCCCGAAGGGGTGATACTTATCCATATCCAGCTCAACCTGGGTAACACTCCTGTCGGGGGCAAGATAGAGGTACACGTTCAAATTCCCATGCACCCCCAGGTTGAGAGTGTCCAAAATAGGCTCATCTGTAAGCACAGCCAGTGCCGTGATACTGTCAGCCTTGCGGTTAATTGTTGAAGATATCATCAGTCCGCCCTTTGGACATCAAGAAAATCATCGAGTGTTTCCACGATTTGATCGGATTCAGCGTCGTAATCGCCAAATGAAACAGCCTCAACTGCTTCATCTGCGCTTTCAACTCCGCTGACCGTGTAGGTTATGTCGATGATTGCGCGCTTTGTCACTTCGTAAGTTGCCATTGTGTTCTCCTTAGTTTTTCATTTTTGCCAAAATGTATTCATGTTTTTCAGGCGAAAGGTCTGAGAACACGATATCCGCGACATAATCATATTCTTCATCCTCGGAAAGTTCCTCCAAATCATCTTCATCAATATCGACCTGGTAAAGGACGATAAAAACATCGGAAGCCTCGGATCTAGTAAGACTTTCGAAATGGGCAATCGCAGTCTCTTTCTCGAACCCGTGATAGATGCCTTGAATATCATTATCAGGACCATATTCTACAGTTATATACAAATCTGACATGAACCTAGCTTAACATATCAGAAGGAATATGGCCCTTGCGATAAAAAGATTTGCCCTCATGCCGTACATTCTGTATTGGTAATCCTTAGAGCCATTGTGTCGCAATACTGACACACGTGAGCAGCGTGATCGCGCCCATGAGAACATACGACGCTACGTGTATGGCGCGATACGATTTAAGGTCATCGTTATCTGTCGGCTCTATCATTTTAGCCACCTTTTCTTAATCTCTGAACGTGCCTTTTGCAATTTTAGCTTCCTAAATACTCGCCTGGGAATGGATACGTAGCCCAGTCTTCCCCGCCTAGATACGAACTGTCACCTGCCTGGATTCCGAGCTGATTGGTTTCCGAGATTGGCAGTGCCGTGTCGTGTACATCAACTCCTTGCACAGGGATGTAGTTGGCAATACCATCAGTATCAGGATCATTATCCTGGATGAAAGCGGGAAAATCTCCTGGCCATTTTTCAAGTTCGTTGATAAGTTGTTGTACTGTCAGCCCTCCATTTCTTCGGTATAGTCCATAGATGATAGGTGGGTTTGTCGCGCTCATACTCCTGTCAGGGTATGCAACATCAACCTTTGAGACAGGCATGTAGTTGAATGAACCTCCCGACCGGCAAGCGGTGTGTGCTGGGGTGGAGGGGTCCCATTGTTTGAGTTCTTGGATGAGTTGTTTGTTCGATAGTGTTATTTCCATGTGCATTATCTTAGCATTTGTCTCAGCAGGTTCTATGCATCGATAGTTGGTTTTTCCCTTAGATCCCTATCTAAAGAAGGACTTAAACCAGAAAAGAGCAAGGGCAATGCCAGAAATGGCTGATATTACCCCGATGGTTATTGCGAGTTTGTTCGATGGGTTTTCTTCTTGTGGAGCGGGGGTTGATGGGTTGCTAGGTTGTGTTGTTTTTGATGCAGGTGATTGGGTCTGTGGTGTGGGTGATGGTTTTTGCGTCGAGGTAGTAGTTGGGGTTGGTTTAGGGGGAGTGCTCGACGGAGTTTTTGCTTTTATGGTATGAGTGGTGCGGAATCCGCTATTGTTTCTTATTTCAATGTTGATATCCTCTGCGGAGTTTCCGACAGGATATGTGAATGTTTTTGTGCCTGTTGTTTCGTCGTTTCCAAGAGTTACTAGGTCGGTGATTGTATCTTTGCCAGAGATAATTGAAATGGTGAATTTGGCTAGGTCAAGGCCGAGATTTTTCAAAGTGAGTGTTACGGTGTTTTCTCCATTGGGGGTTTTCTCTGTCACAATCTTTGAAATTTCTGCTGTATTGTTTTCTTTTTCCTTGTCGATGAGAAGGTCTTGGGTAGCCCGGTTGGTTTTCGAAAGTTCTTTATCTTCTTGGTTCAGGTTTGCACCCAGTGTTACATCGCCCTTCCCTTTTAAGAAGTTGGTGAAATCGAGGCTTTCCCAATCAGCCGGTATTTTCACAGCGTTGCCTTTGTTGTCCAGCGCGGTGTACGGGTTTTCGGAGTAATTGAAGGTGTCCCATTGGTATTGGTAGTTCATTACTGATTTGTAGTCGGCGTTTCTATTTTGTGTGGCGAGATTTGTCACGTATTGGTGAGGCCCAGAGTGTCGAAGACCAAGGTTGTGACCGAGCTCATGGAGGATAGTGTTTCGAAGGTCTTCTTGACCATTCATTCTTGACGTGTTGGCTACGAAGAAGGCGTTTCCATTGATCATGCCTTTGCCTGATGAGTAGTCTCCTGGGTACATTTGGTCGCCGATAACGCAGACGTGGAATACTTTTTCTCGTTCATCGAGAAGGAGGTCTGAGGTGTTGATGAGGGTGACTGCTGAGGGTTCTTCTTCGTTGAAGTAGTAGCGTTGGTAGTTGAGTGTTTCTCCTCCATATCGTGTGGTGTAGTTTGGGATGTTTGTGTATGTTTCTCCTGCGTCGATGTGGAGGTTGATGTTGTGGTCGGAGAAGAGGTTGACGAGGTCGTCGAGTGTTTGTGTGTCTGGTCGGTAGGTTTTTGTTTTCGCTGTTTCGCAGTTTTCTGTGTATGTGTCGGGGTTGTCGCATCCCAGTGTTTTCCATTCGGGTTCCATCCAGTTGATTTGGAGGTAGAGGTCTTTTTTGTTTGGGTCGGCTCCCCAGTGTTGGAGTGGCATTTTTGTGCCGTTGTTGAGGGTGATTCCGTGTGTTTCCCATTCGTCTGGGAGACCGTCGGTGTCGTTGTCTCCGGGGGTTGCGGCGTTTTGTGGGTCGTGGGGGTGTATGAGGATGGGGGCTTCGACGCTTTGTCCTTCTTCTGGATATGGAGGTTGTGTGGTTGGTTTTTCGGTGTGGGTGGGTTGTGTGGTTGTTTCGGGGGTGGTTTGTGGGGTGTCGGTGGGTTTGAGGTAGGGTGTTGTTTCTTGAGGTTGTGCTGGGGTGGTTATTTCAAGAGTTTCGGGGTTGTTTGATGGCAGTGGGGTGGGGAGTTCAGGTGTGGGTTGTGGTTCTGGAGGGAGGAGTGTTTGCGGTTCTTCGATTTCTGTGAGGGCTGCGTCGGTAGTGTGGTTGGTGGTTTGTTCAAGTGTTGGGGTTTCTTGACCAGCGGCGGGGGTAGAGTTAATGATGAGTGAGGTTGCTATCATTGAGCAGAGAGTGATGTTTCTGAACCGTTTTGCATCCATGTCTATACCGAGTTTCTATGTTATGTGACTTATCAACAGAATGATTTTAGATGCATATGAAGGTAGGCTTGGGTTCTTTTTCAAAAATATTGATTTCCTATTGAAGCACTGGTAGGAACGAGTGCCAGTTGGCTGTAGACAAGCGGGTTCGGTTAAGGTCTAGAAGCGTGCTTGAGACATGCTAAGGTCTGAGTTTCAGACAAATTCTAGGCACATTCTCGTGCAGAGGAAAGAGGGAATACACGTTGACAAACCAACCATTTAAAGCCATCAACTGGAACAACATCGAAGACTCTAAAGACCTAGAAGTATGGGACCGACTCACTGGTAACTTCTGGCTCCCAGAAAAAATCCCAGTATCCAACGACATCCCCACATGGAACACAATGAGTGATGAAGAACAGCTTGCCACGATGCGCGTGTTCACGAATTTGACGCTATTGGATACGTTGCAGAGCCAGTTCGGTGCTGTTTCGCTTATGCCGGATGCTCTTACACCCCATGAAGAGGCGGTGTATACAAATATTGCGTTTATGGAAGCTATTCATGCGAAAAGCTATTCGAACATTTTCATGACACTCGCGGACACCCCCACAATCAACGAAGCTTTCCGCTGGTCAGAAGAAAACGAAGACGTACAAAGAAAAACCAACATCATCCTCGACAAATACCAAGGCGAAGACCCATTCGAGAAGAAAATCGCATCAGTGATGCTAGAATCATTCCTATTCTACTCAGGATTCTACCTCCCATTCAGATTTTCTAGCCACTCAAAACTCACCAACACAGCAGACATCATTCGACTCATTGTACGCGACGAGTGCCTTTCAGCAGACCATGACCTGCTCACCCCAATGGGCTGGAAACCTATCGCTGAAATCACCAAAGAAGACAAGGTGGCACAATACAACCCAGAAACTCGTGAAATCTCGTTTGTACATCCTACAAATATCTCGTCACATGTTGCCGACCATACGTGGACATTCAAAAATGAACAAGGACATGTAAATCTCACCACAAGCCCGCGACACCGAATGTTTTTTGAGAAACGTCTCTATGGTCGTGTTGAAGGTGCCGAATATGAGCCGAAAGTCGTTGAAGCAGAAGATGTCACCACCACGGACATGAATGCATACTCGCGTATCGTACACGGGGGTTTTAAAGCAGGCGGGCGAGATGAATTATCTGTGGAAGAACGTCTTCTTGTTGCTATTTCTGCTGACGGGGCGTTTGACAACGCAACTGTCAATGCCTCAGGAGAGCTACGCCGAAGCGGGGTTATTAGCGGAGCTGTGCCAGTATCATTTAGCTTCTCAAAGGAAAGAAAAATCCAAAGGCTTTTCGAACTCGCTAGTGGAGCGGGATGGAAGCTCTCTGAAAGAAAACCAAGCCTGAGAAAAGGAAATGTTAAAGAGAGAAGAAATTTCACACTCCATGTTCCTGTTCAGTTCGTAGACCGAGACAAACTACTCAGCAATATCTCAGACCTTGAATCCGTCAGTGCATTATGGTGCCGTGATTTCGTTGACGAATTGGCTGAATGGGATGGTTACTGGGTCGAAGGCGATAATCGTAGAATTACTTGGGGGACTGTGAAGCCAGAAAACGCTGATTTTGTGCAAGCTGTAGCTGCTCTTGCAGGACACAGAGTTCACCGTAGACTTGTTGTGGATAAGAGAAGCGATACTTTCTCTGATTACCACAGGTTGCAAATTTTGAAGGACTCCCCTTACACAAGTGCGCAGACCGTGTCGAAAGTAAAAACCGAATCCCAAGAAGTCTATGGTATCGAGGTTCCTGATAGTTTTCTTTTGACGCGGAATGGTGATTCTGTGACAGTCACAGGAAACTCAATTCACGGCTACTACATTGGCTATAAGTACCAGCAAGGCATTAAAAGCATTGAACCTGTTCGACAAGAAGAGTTGAAAGACTTTGCTTATGACCTCATGTATGATCTCTACACCAATGAGATTGAGTACACTGAAGATATTTACGACGAACTTGGGTGGACTGAGGATGTGAAGAAGTTCCTTCGCTACAATGCGAACAAAGCGTTGAATAATTTGGGATACGAGGGATTGTTCCCAGCTGATGAGACGAATGTTTCTCCTGAGATTCTGACTTCCATCTCACCGAACGCGGACGAGAACCATGACTTCTTCTCTGGCTCTGGTTCATCGTATGTTATTGGGCGTGCGGAGGACACTCAAGACGAAGACTGGGACTTCTAATCTTGGGTTTAAGAAAATCCCCCTCTTGCATTGTGTCGCAGGAGGGGGGGGTTTGAACTAGGAGTCTCGCACTATTCGGTGGATGTCCTCAATCAGATGCGTTCCATCACCAGTAGGTGCAAAGAATTCCCCTACAACAAAATCACACCGCGGAATGGCAATGCAGACAAGCACAGTGGTGTCATCGACCGTCGTGTGCCATGAAGGAAGACCAGTGCCCTTCTCAAGCGTTTGCGTTACTTTTTCCAGTTTGCTGTCGGAAAGGTTGAACAGCTCTGGGTCGAAAGAGTAGTTGATAGTTAGAAAGTTGATACCTGCGTCGTTTGTGATAGTTACTGCGGGGCGGTCAAGTTCCAGACGCTCATGTGGTGTGAGAGAGTCTATAAGTTCGCTGATGGTGTGGTCGGAAAAGTCTTTAATGTTTTTAGCCATGGTCTAAATGTAGCATATTTAGATGGGAGGCAAAATATACTCTGGCTTCATAGATTTGAGCAATTCGGAATCATAGAACGAGGAAAAATATGACTATAGACAAAGAATATGTTACCGATGAACTTCCCCTCAGCTCTGTTTTGCACCACTTGTCGCATTACGGGATCCGTGATCAAGCAATTAGGCACCTTCGCTCGTCCGTTAATGAAACGTTTCTTGTGGATGGCGGGCACTACATTCTACGGATGTACCAAGAAAGAGTGCCTGATGTGTACGAAAAGGGTTTCCACTGTTAACTCCATTTGCTACTAGTATATAGTAGATGTTATGATTTTGTGTAATTATTCAGTTTGAAAGGAGAGGTGGTTATGAGTAACGATTTTAACTATAAGAGTTTCTCTGTATTTCCTTTCAAAATTACCGATGCTCAAGATATTCGTGAGTTACCAGTAGATGTAATCATAGAAGATGTTTTACATGACGTGAAAATTATTACGAGAAATGCTGGATGGGAAGTGTATAGCAACGAAAACCTTCCTGAACTTGTGGCAGAACATTCAGGAATTACCGCTAACGTTGCAGGAAGGCGGATAGGTCTTCACCTTCCTGAAGAAGACTTACAAGAATATCGGGTTGGTAAATCCCGCTATGACATGATGTTTCGAGACAGAGTTGTACGAGAAATACGAAGTTTCAATGAGAGAAAAGCAGTCGTAGATAAAACATCAGAAAAATATGTGTCTCAAGGCTGGGAAAGAACAGCAGACGATACTATCCCCGAGATACGTGAATTGAAAATACCGTTATCTGCCACGGATAAACAGTTCGCGAAAATCGTGAACAACCCCTTCGAAGACGGGTTTATTAAACTTAAGCACGTTATACGAGGAAACTGGTATCACGTGTATTTCTCGTTTGATACAGCACGTTTTTCTGATGCTTCGAAAGTGACTTTACCTGATATTGAAGTAGATGAAAAAGGTCGTGTTGTGTATCGTTTCACTGCGGCATACGAGTATCATTATACACAGTTTTCTTCCCAATATATTGTGGGTGTTGATGTTGGATTAGCATATTACGCCTCTGTCGTTGTGTGGGACACTACAACGCAACAGGTTGTACATGCAAATAATCTGTCTCAACGAGTACATTCCTTAACGAATAGTCTACGAGCGTGCGAAGCTCAGAAAAACAGGCTGTATCAGTTAGGAAGGTTTTCTGAGTCAGCGTTGCACAGAAAAGCAGCTACTGGTAAGAAGGAAGAGCTTGCTATTATTGCTGCTCAAGAAATAGCTGATATTGCCTATATTTGGGATAACGCTGTTGTTGTTGCGGAAGATCTTTCTTGGATTGAAAACACGATGCAATCAGGTAGGTGGAATCGTGGCAGGTTTATGAAAT
>ERZ1029878.27-NODE-27-length-62367-cov-79.818959_pt1 | contig 62367 bp, 73 predicted proteins | sample MGYA00519234_ERZ1029878 | MGnify/ENA primary metagenome ERZ1029878 (study PRJEB33666, sample SAMEA4610928) | skin metagenome | biome: Human-associated habitat; feature: Malodor aspect; material: skin | place: Philippines | collected 2015-08 ... | reverse complement strand
AAAAAACTGACCTCCATTAGTTGGTTTTTAAGTCCAACTTTTGGGGGTCAGTTCATTTTGGCTCCTTAATTTTTTAGTATTCTTCTTGGCTATCTAAGTCTTCTTTAATAGCTTTTGCTAGTTCTTTTAATTGTGCTACTTGTTCATCTTTAACTGATGAGTTGATTAATACATCTTCTCCAACATAGGTGTGTTTACCAGCTTCTAAGATTTCTTTAGAAATTTTAAGACTGTTACCACCCCATGACCAGTTATTTAAGAATGAGATGTGTCTATCTTGGTAGCCTGTACCAGCAAGTTCTTGTAAAAATGCTTCCATTCTGTAGTATAGGCCTGCATTGTAGTTAATTGGCGCAAATACTGCATTGCTATATTTATGGCAAGCTGCAATTACATATGATGGATCCCATCCAGATACATCAAAGATTCTAATATCTTCTGTAACACCTAGTTCTGCAAGTTCTTTTGCAAGGATATCTGCAGCTTGTTCTGTATCACCATACATGGTTGAATAAACAATTACGATACCTTTTTCTTCTGGTGTATATGTTGACCATTTGTTGTATTTGTTCATGATAAAACCAATTGATTCTTGATCATCATATACTGGTCCGTGTAGCGGAAGGATAGCTTTAATTTCAAGGTCAGCTACTTTGCTAAATACCGCTTGTACTTGTTTACCATATTTACCTACTATATTTATATAGTATCTACGAGCTTGGTCTAACCAGTCACCTTTGTGGATTACATTTTCAGCTCTTAGGTGTCCTTCAATAGCATTAAATGATCCAAAGGCATCTGCTGAGAATAAAATTTGATTGTTTGTATCATATGACATCATTACTTCTGGCCAGTGAACCATTGGTGCAAATACAAATTTAAGGTTGTGATTACCTAGGTTTAGTTCATCGCCTTCTTTTACTTCATAATATCTATCTTTAAATTCGTCATTGTAGAATTGTTCATAGAATTGGAATGTTTTTGCATTACCAACTAATTTTGCATTTGGCCATTTTCTCATACAAAAATCAATGTTTCTGCAGTGGTCTGGCTCCATGTGATGAACAATGATATAATCTAGGTCTTCACCATCTAAAGCTGCTTCAATATTTTCTAAATATTGTCTAGTAAATGCAGACTCCACACTATCTACTAAAGCGTTTTTTTCATCTTTTATAACATATGAAGAATATGAAACACCATTTTCAACTGGGAACATATTTTCAAATCTATCAATTCTTCTATCATTTACTCCTACATAGTAAATACCATCAAGGATTTGTCTAATATTTTGCATTTTTCCTCCTAAATACATATCTCAATTATCATTATACAACTCTTAGGATTATAAATAAAATAATTTGTGAAAAAATAATTAAAATTTCCTAGGAAAAAGAATTGTAAATAGAAAAGTTGATTTGTGGTAAAATACATTTAAGAGGTGGATTATGAGAAAAAATTTAAAAATTAGATCTACAAACTTTGAGGTATCTCTTGGAGATATTAATAAAAATAAAGAAATTATAAAAGATTTGGTAAAAAGTGCATATGATGATGGTGTAAGTATATTATCCTTACCTGAGCTATCCCTTACAGGAGCTAGTCTTTATGATGGATATGAAGATATAGCTTTATTATGTGAAGATGCTATCCTTGAATTAAAAGAGTTTTCAAAAGGCTTTAATATTTTGTTTTCCGTTGGATTTCCTATGCTACACCATAATAAAATTTATAATGCCATAGCTTTAATAATGGATGGATATTTAGTAGATTTGTTTACTAAAAAAAATCTATCTATAATAGAAAAAAATGTATTTTCCAATGATATGCCAGATGGAGATGGTATACAGTTTTTGAATGACTGGTGTGAGGTAAATCCACCATCAACAAGTATCAGTCAATTAAACATAGGAGTAAGTATTGGTGAAGATGAGTTGATGGACATACCAAAAAGTTTAACTTACAAGTCTGATATAGCTAACTGCCCGCAAATTATTTTAAATCCAACGGCAGAGTATAAAATGGCTTTAAATGAAGAAGAAATTTTAAATAGAGTAAGATTTTTATCAAAAGATGTAACATATGTCTATACCTCTCAAGGCAGAGGAGAAAGCTCAACAGACTTTGTATATAACGGCTTAAATATAATAGCTGAGGATGGTCGAATAGAAAAAGTTATTTGCAATGATCAGATAGATTATGTAAACAGATATAGGCTATATACTGATCAAGAGCTACTCCACTTTGATAAGTTTGAAGAAAATATAACTAGGGAAAAATTTCCATATTTACCTATATATGAAAAGAGGGATGATTATGTAAGAGATGTCCTTGATATAGGAGCAAGTGCACTTTTAACCCGCATGCAGAAAATCGGTATCAAAAATGTATTTTTAGGAGTATCTGGTGGACTAGATTCAACCATGGCTTTATTGTTTTTAGTCCATACCTATAATAAAGCAGGTTATGACTTATCAGGGATAAATTGCTATACTATGCCAGCCTTTGGGACTAGTGATAGGACAAAATCAAATGCTTACCTGCTTTGTGAAGCTTTGGGACTAGAACTTAAAGAAATTAATATCACAGAAGCTGTCAAAATCCACCTAAAAGATATCGGCCATGATGGAATTACCCCAGATACTGCCTATGAAAATGCTCAGGCCCGTGAGCGAACTCAAATTTTATTTGATTTAGCAAATATGCACAATGGAATAGTAATCGGTACTGGAGACTTATCTGAAGCCATGCAAGGTTTTGCAACCTATAATGGTGATCAAATGAGCAATTATTCTCTAAATGCAAGTTTAACTAAAACAGAAATCCGATATGTAATAGGAACAATAGCAGAAACAACAGAAAATAAAGACTTAAAATCTGTTTTGGAGGATATATTAGATACACCAATTTCTCCTGAACTAATTAGAGAAGATAATAAAGAAATAAGCCAAAAAACAGAAGATATCATAGGACCATATGAGTTAATTGACTATTTTATATACGAACATTTAACCTACCACCTGTCGGCAGAAGAAATACTAGAAGATGCAATATCCGCTTTCGCTGATAAATATGATGAAGAAACTATAAAAAAATGGTTGATTTCTTACTTTAAAAGATTTACAGCAAGTCAATTTAAGCGCTCAGCTTCGGTTGATGGCCCAAATATAACTGGCAGATCTTTTAGTCCGCGAACAGGTTTTAAAATTCCAAGTGATATGACTAGTGAAGGATATTTAGAAAACTTAAATGAAAAATAAAACAAAAATTGCCCTAGATCTAACGGCAGCAGCCCTAGCCCTGGGCCTATATATAAATAATCAATGTTTTGTAGCCAAGGAAGAAAAAATAACATTAAAAAACGAAAAACTTAATAGCCCTGTAAAAATCACCCAAATAAGCGACTTTCATTCAAATGCCATAAAAAATTTGGATGAACTGCTTATAAATATTAAGAACTTTGACCCAGATTTCATAATTTTAACTGGAGATATAATAGATTATGGGACGGCAAGTAAAATAGAAAGGTCAGTTTACTTTCTAAAAAAATTATCCAGTCTAAATAAATCTACCTATTATATTACAGGAAATCATGAAGAAGCTGGACCAAACTTAGATGTATTTTTAAATGAAATAGATAACTTAGGAATAAAATACCTTAAAAATGAGGGTGAGCTTTTAAATTTAAATGGCAATCAAATTTACCTATATGGAACAAGTATGTTCGATTTTTCTTATAAAAATTATAAGCCAAGTGAGCATAGTGTAAATATAATCTTAAGCCATTTTTCTAAAAATGTCAGAGATAATTATAGGGCAGATGAAGATTTTATTTTCTCAGGCCACACCCACGGTGGGCAAGTAAGAATGCCAATAGTAGGAGGCCTAATAGCACCAGGAGAAGGAATTTTGCCAGACTTTGATAAGGGAGTATTTGAATATAAAAATTCAACCATATATGTAGATAGTGGCCTAGGAAATACATTTTTACCCCTAAGATTTTTAGACCAAATCCAGTATAGTAATATCACTCTTGTGCCAGTAGTTTAATGGTAAAACAAAGGTGTCCGAAGCCTAAGATGGGGGTTCGATTCCCTCCTGGCATGCCACTTTGTTATTTATGTTGGAATTTCAGTGATTTAGAGAGGGATTATTTTCTATTGTTACGAAAGTTGTTACGAGTTCATGTAATTTAAGAATTTTTGGATTGATTGTCTTTCTTTCGATTTTGAGACGTGTACGTATATGTTGAGGGTTGTATTTATATTGCTATGACCTAATCTGTATTGGACTTCTTTTATATCCATACCTGCTTCAAAGCACAGACTAGCATGGGTGTGTCTTAAATCGTGCAGTCTTATTTTTCTTAAACCACGCTTTTCTATAATTTTTTGCATGGTATACCTAGGTCTTCTTATGTTTAGGTGTTTACCTTCAGCATTTATAAAGACAAGATTGTCAAAGTTGATAACTTTGTATTGGTCAATTTGTATCTTTTTCCATTTTTTAAGGATGTTAAGAGTTTCTTGGTCGATACTGATAGTTCTATTAGATGATTTAGTTTTTGGTGGCATGATACTGTGGCCACCTTCTTTATTTTTACTTAGAGACTTATTTATTGTTATAGTATTATTAATAAAGTTTATGTCAGACCATTTTAGGGCTAGAAGCTCTCCGCGTCTTGCTCCGGTAAATATTGCTAATCTATGATAAGCGTAGTATATATAGGCTAGATCTTGCTTGCAATAGTTTAAAAACTCTATTGCTTCTTCTTTAGACCAAAAGTTTATCTTATCGTCTACTAGTGTATCTACTTGTGGTTTCGGATAGATAACATTTAAGCATGGGTTATCTCTTACATATCCCTGCTTCAAGGCGTATTTAAATACCATGCTAGCATAGGTGTTTACTAGCTTAAATTCTACTATCTCTTTAGACTTGATCATTATTAGTTTTTGCATAATATCAGTTGTGATAGTCTCTAGCTTTTTATTGCCTATATATGGGTGGATGTGTTTTCTAAATACACCACTGACGCGCTGGAAAGTAGCGGGCTTTACTGTTGATTCATATAATTGCAGCCACTCATTGGTAGTTTGTTCAAAGGACATATTATCTTTATTAGCTATTCCTTCATTTAGCAACTTTGCATATTCTATCTGAGCTTGTTTTTTAGTTTTAAAGCCTCTACGGTTTGTCCTTACTTCTTTGCCTGTTAGTGGATCTATGCCTAGGTAGATATTAAATTTGTATCGGGTCTGGCCGCTTTTTAATTTATATGACTCTATTTTCATTTTGCCTCCTTTCTGTTATAATTGATTATGAATTTGGGTACACAAAAAGACCTAAATTCGTAGGCAATATCCTGGACTCCTAGCTAGATGGTTTGGCGACTTAAGGCTAGGGGTTCTTTTTTTTGTGAATTTTATTGTTTATTGGACTTTAAAGATTGCGTGAATGTTATCTCCTATATATTCTCCTAGGGTTACATCTGCATCTGGGTTTTCTAGTTCATATACTATATAGGTATCTATCTCTGCACCTGACTTTATGTTTGAGTTGTCGTTTGTGTGATTGGATGAGGAACCACCGTTTAGGGTATATTCTTGGACATCATCTTCTTGGTAGGCTTTAAATGATGTTGCAAATGACATCCATGGGCTTGATGTATCGTCTCCAGTATTTTTATATTTGACTGGGATTACTAAGACTTGTTTATCTCCGTAGTCGCTTGGCTCTATAAAAGCGTCTCCGGTTTGTGTGTATGTAGCATCTCTTGCTTCTAAAACAAAGTAATTATCTGATTGGGTATTTCCGGGTTGAGTTTGAATTGTTTGCTCTAATGAATTATTAGGATTTGCATCTTCAGTGGTTTCTTCAGGGGCTGGGGTTTGTTCTGTTGGGGTTGTATCTTCTTGTTCTTGGTTAAGAGATGGTGCTGTATTAATTTGTTCTAATTGGGCTTTTAATTGTTTGTTTTCTTCTTCTAATTGGCCTATTCTTGCCATTAGTTGTTCTGATGTTTGATCTTGTTTTGCTTCTTCTTTGCCACATCCTGTTAATAATAGGGTGGATGTTAGTGCTAATGTTATTATTTTTTTCATTTTCAACTCCTATTTGTTTCTTTTACTATATACGCCAACCATTTCTCCTAGGATTCTTACATCTTTCATATCTTCTTCTGTAATGATGATTGGTTGATATTTATTATTTTCTGGTTGTAGTATTATTTGATCATCTGTCTTATAAAATCTCTTTAGGGTAGCTGAGTCATCTATGAGTACTGCACATATTGCTCCATTTTCTACTACTGGAGTTTGCTTGATGAATACTAGATCTCCATCTTGGATGTTTGCATCTATCATTGAGTCACCATCCGCGTAAATGGAAAAATCTGCTGCTATCATAGATGGATCAGTCATTACATAACCCTCAAAGTTTTCTTGACACAATATAGGCTCTCCACAGGCTATTTCTCCTAGTATTGGGATCCTATTAATTTTATGTATAGGATTAATCCCGGGAATACCCTCTAAACTATCATTCCATCCCATTATTAAAGATGGGGAAACATCATAATAGTTTGCAAGAGCTTCTATTTTATCTATAGGAATATTCTCTATTATGCCATTTTCATATTTATAGAGATTTTGCTTTGTTATACCAATTTTATTGGCTACTTCAGTTTGACTAAGATTTCTTTCCTCTCTTAGTTCTTTTAATCTATCTCCTAATTTATCTTTCATATTGGCCCCTTTCAAAAGCTATTATATAATAAAATAACTTAATAAGCAACAATATTGTAATATTAATTTACATATATAACTTGACAAGTTACAATAAAGGTATTATGATATAAGTAACTTAATAAGTTACAAGAAAGGAGATTGTATGCAACGTGATGAATTAAAAGGAATTATCATAGCAAGCGGTAAAACTCAAGCTGATGTTGCTAAATACTTAAATATGGCTCCAAAGACTTTTAGTTTGAAGTTAAATAGTGGAGAGTTTGGCAGTTCAGATATAGATAAAATGATTGATTATTTAGATATAAAAGACCCAATGTGGATTTTTTTTGATCGTAAAGTAACTTTTAAAGATACCAAAGTACCTTATTATACTAAATTAAGTTAGGGAGAGATTATGAGTGAATTAGAAATTTTTAAAAATAGTGAATTTGGAGAATTAAGAACTATTAAAGATGGAGGTGGAGAGCCATGGTTTGTAGCAAGTGATATTTGCAAATCTCTAGATATAAAAAATACTACAGATGCATTAAAAAGACTGGATGTAGATGAGAAGGCTAGATTTAATCTAGGGTTATCTGGCGGTGCTACTAATGTAGTAAATGAATCTGGACTTTATACTTTGATAATGGCCTCAAGAAAAGAGGAAGCTAAGAAGTTTAAGAGATGGGTAACTCACGATGTATTACCTGCTATCAGAAAACATGGAGCGTATATGTCGGAAGAGGTTATAGAAAAGACTTTATCTGATCCTGATTATCTAATTAGGCTTGCTACTAACTTAAAAGAAGAGAGAGCTAAGAGAATGTTGGCTGAAGCTGAGGTGACTCGTAATAGGCCTAAGGTACTTTTTGCTGATACTGTGGCTGCAAGTCAAAACTCTTGTTTGGTTGGTGAACTTGCTAAGCTTATTAGTCAAGAGGCTATAAGGAGCGGTAGGGCTGATGTAAAGATTGGCCAGAATAAGCTATTTGCATGGCTAAGAAATGAGGGCTATTTATGTAAGTCTGGTGAAAGGAAAAATCAACCTAGGCAGCAGTATATAGACCAAGGATTGTTTGAGATTAAGAAAGGGTCTTATGTTGATAGTAATGGGGCTTTGATTAATACTAGCACTCCAAAGGTGACTGGTAAGGGTCAAATATATTTTGTTAATAAGTTTTTGGGATAGGAGAGTGCTTGATGTATGGATAAAGCAAAGACTAGACTTGAAGATAAGGATTTTTTAAAGATTGAGGAAGTCCGCGAGTATTTAGGGATTGGTAGTCAAGCTGTCTATAAGATGGTTGAGGAAGGGCTACCTAGGTATGCGGGCATGGGTAATACTATTTACTATTACAAAGAGGATATTAAGAAATTTATTTTAAATAGACGAATAAATTAATTATAAAGGAGATTAGAAAATGACTGTTAGTATAAACGAAATTATTGGAAGTATACAAGAGATACAAAGGGATAAGAGATTGTCTAAGAAAAGTAAGAGGGAAAGAAAGATTGCTGCTGCTAGGATGAATGAATATAGGGAAGTGGAGGATAGAAAGCGTCGTATGGCTGAGATACTAAAGGCTGGAGAGGGTCTATGCTAGGTGGTTTGGGGCAAAAAAATGGCACATACGAAATGGTATGTGCCTGATATACTCAATTTAATTTTACTATAGATTGGGTGTTTTTGTAAAGGATATTGAAATGAACATACACGAACAACAAGAATTTATTGAAAAGATTAGAACTTTAGATGTTGTGCAATTAAATTTTTTGATAGCTAATCCGTGTCGTAGTGATAAGGATTGGGTAGATAAGCACATTTTAATGGAAATAGAGAGAGATAGGCAGATGAAGTCTTTACATTATCTTAGTAGGAGGGTCTATGAGTAATAAGAGGTTTTACTGGTTGAAATTGGATGAGAATTTTTTTGAGGATCATACTATTAAGTATTTGTTGGAGCAGAAGAACGGGTCTGAGTATGTGATCTTTTATCTAAAGCTATGTTGTGCATCTCTTAAGGATGAGGGGACTCTTATCAGATATGTTGGTAATAAGCTGATACCTTATGATGCGGCTAGTTTGTCTAAGCTAACTGATACTAATATTGATACTGTGACTAATGCTATGAGCTTTTTTGTTGAGTTTGGCCTTATTAGTGAGATGGCTAATGGTGAGATATTTATGGAGCAGTTAGAAGAGATGATAGGATCTGAAACTGATAGCGCTAAGAGAATGAGAAAACTAAGGGCTAGGGAAAAGGCTCTTGCTTTGGCTGATAGTGACTATGAAGTGATTGATGAAGATGAACAAGAGGGTCACACAGATATAACTGATACGAACATTGGTGTCACTGATAATGAACAAAGTGACTGGAAATTGTCACAAAGTGACTTTAAGTTGTCACATAGTGACGAAGATGGCGCACATAGTGATAAGAGTGTGCGTAAAAGTGACACAGATAATAGAGATAGATATAGAGATAGAGTGAGAGATAGAGAAAGACATAATAGGCAGAGGTCACACAATGATGTCCCTCAGTTAGGACTCACAAACAGTGATTTGGTCCACAATTACTTTTATAGCGATATAAAGGCTAATAGTGATAGGTCTGATAGTAAGTATGTATACAAGGCTATTGATAAGTATGGCTGGGAAGAGGTCCTAGTTATGATGATAAAGCTTAAAGAAGACCAAGGGGCTATTATTAATACTTTTAAGTATGTGGAGACTGCTCTAGAACGTAACCATGATAATTATCTAAAAAATAGGGGTGATAATGAGTGGATGGCTAGTCAACGTATGGATAGGTTAAGGACTGAACAAGTGAGAGAACTTGTTGAGAATAATAGGGGGTAAAGGATATGAATTATTATTTTTATGGTGGAGATGATAAGTACAAGGGATCTTACCTAAAAAGGGTTTGTAGTGATTATGTTGGGTCAGTAGAAAGTGTGGATGATAACTTTTTTGATGAGGCTCACAATTGTGACTATATTTATGCTTTTAGAAAAGGGCTTTCTTTGGATATGGTTAGCAAGCTAAATCTGGCTTATATTGGAAGTCTGGAGGAATTGTTGTGATAGAAATTTTAAAAGAGATTGTGGCCTTTATCTTAGTAATGATTGTGGCTTATATTGGGTTTTGTATTGCAGTTGGAATTGTTAAAGGTGTAAAGGGGGTTTTTGATGATAAGCATTGATGCTTTAAGAGATGATAGGGAAGAGGCCTATAAGGTTTGGTTTGAGAGATGGTGGGCTAGAGAGGATATAGAAAGAGAGATTATTAATGCTAATTCAAAGGGTTTTGCTTATTTAAAAATCTTTATACCAGATAGAGATGCGTATACTGCGAATAGAATGAGGGATAATCTCTTTTTAAAGTTTTTAAGAAAAAAGTTGGTTGGCTTTGATGTTTATTTTGATGAGGTCCCAATGGATGGATATTTAAAGAAAAGTTTTGTAAATGTTAGCTGGGATGATGAATAAGATGGAAAATGATGAGGTTTTGAAGTTTACATTGATTGGCAATCCTGCTACTAAGAAGAACAGCCAAGATATTAAGGTTAATTGGTCTACTGGTAAGAGGTATATAGCTCAATCTGATAGGTATTTAGCTTACGAAAGAGATTGTCTATGGCAGATTGGTGCTAAATACAAGCAAAATATTGATTATCCTATTAGTCTTAAGTGTGTATATTTTAGGAAAAGTAGGCATAGGGTTGATTTGTCTAATCTCTTATCTGCTACTTGTGACATATTGGTTGCTGCTGGGGTGATTAAAGATGATGATTTTAAGGTGGTGGCTAGTATGGACGGGTCTAGAGTGAGATATGATAAGGATAATCCGCGTGTTGAGATAGAGATAACAAAGTATGAGGAATGATTATGGATTTTAGTTGTGAACAGTTGGAAATGATTTATGAAGAATTTAAGGCTAGTGATTTGCCTAGCCATAGGTCTATAGCTATTATTGCCTGGAATAGGATGAATCTTAGTGCTAATGATGAAAAAAATGAATCTGTTAAGGATAAAGAGAGTTATTTACTTAATGATGTCACTATGGAAACTATCAATGAAATGCTTAGAGACTACAAGGGATTGCTAGATTTTTAAAGTTTGTGCTGAGGATAAGGGCATAGGGATGTATGTTTTGATCCTTTGCATTATGAGTTTTTGGAGGTGAAGGAATGAGAGAACATGACTTCTGTCCATTTTGTGATGGGATGATAGCTACGAATGATTTAATAGAAACAGATGATTATAGGGGTTGCCAACAAGAGATTTTTATATGCCCTCATTGTAAAAGATTTATACGAGTAAATTTTGAAACAAGAATTCATATTTCAGTGAAATCGGAAGATGATTATTTATCTAAACTAAAGGATGATTTGGGGTATTATCAGAAATTACTTGAAATAGAGAAACGAATGGAAAGCACTTATTACTACAAAGAACGCATAATACAAATTAAAAAACAAATAGAAGGTGTAGAGGAAAGAATGAGGTATAACTCAACTATTAATGGGATTGAGCGATAAAAATGAACTGTAATACTCAGGATGATCAATATATGATTATGATAAATGTTAATAAAAGAGAATTTCAGCGGCTGATTAATGGGATATATGCAAATATGGATTATGCTTATGGTCCAGGTGAGATAGCATTTACTGAAGAATTGATTAATGAATTGAAAGAACAGTATAGAGAACGAACTGGGAAATTTTACGACCATTGATATAAGCAAGTAAGAGAGATTTTAGATGCGAAATTATTTATTAAAAACATTTAAAAGCTTATCGGGTTATGAGTGGGACTATTGGACTCTATGGACTGATTTTATAGAGATGATGGCTATTAGTATTTCTAATGCGGTTGATTTAAGGCAAAAAGATAATCGTGAAGAAAGGTTTAGAGATATAACAAAGAAATATACATCGGATGAGATGAATATTTTTAAGCAGATGTATGCGGATTTAATTGTGGACCTAGAAATGGGTCCTAGAGATGTACTAGGTGAAATATTTATGGAGTTAGGATTGGGTGATAAGTGGAAAGGGCAGTTTTTTACTCCACACTCTCTTAGCAAAGTGATGACTAATATAACTTTATCTAAAGATAAGATACAAGAAAGCATTGAGGATAAGGGTTTTGTAAGCATAAATGAAGATGCATGTGGCGGTGGGGCTACTTTAATTGCTGGTTTTAATCACATAAGGCAGTTAGGGTTTAATCCTCAAGAGATTTTGCTGATAGATGCAAGCGATATTGATAGGAAGGCTTGCTATATGACTTATATACAATTATCTCTTTTAGGGGCTAATGCGGTTGTTAGGGAGCGCGATGGACTAGCACCTGGTACGGAAGAAGATACGAGTACATGGTATACGCCTTTTTATATTTTAAATGGGTGGAGGTTTAGGAGAATAACGGATGAAATGGTTGGAGATGTGAGATCTGTTGATGATGGTAATGGGCAGATTAGTTTTATTTGATTGGGAGGTATGAAATGAAAACAGATAAAAATAATAAAAAAATATATATTGAATTGGAGAATGATTATCAATTAAATCTTTTACATGGAATATTGGTAGAGGAAGAAAAGAAGGCAAATAGAAATTTAGAAATATTATCTTCTAAGGGTGATAATAAGTTTACTAACACAAAGAAAGCTTTTAAAGAAGTGAAGCGACTAAGAAGAATGTTAACTGTTATGGATGACTCTAGTGACTATTTTGGAGCTTTTGAACGCATTGAAGAATATGGGTTGGATGAGATAAAAGATAGCGGAAAGAATTTGTAAAGGAGAGAAAGGATGAAAAAGTGTATATATTTAGATCCTAGAAATAATGAGTTGGAAGCGGACTTTTACGGTATATTCCAACGAGCTGAATTATATAGACCAGAGCCTGTTATATATGGTCATCAAGGCGGAATGAGAGCTTGGACTGTGGCTATTATTTATGATGGTGAAGGAGTGCATGAGATTGATCCTTTAAATATTAAGAAAATTTACGAGATTTCAGAATTAGACCAAATAAATAATGATCGTGATAGTTTAAAAAAATCGTTACAAATTTTATCTCAAAAGATTAAATCTATGGGGGAAGAAGAATGAATGAGAATGAAAAAGAGCTAAATGTTAGTGTTGATTTTAATCCAATAGAGATGGGATTTATACAAGCGAGTATCGATTTATACCTGGAAGAAATCAAGAAAAAAGCTAAAGATGATGATCAAAATTTAGATGAGTTTTTGGTTACTATGTTTGCAGTTAACACAGGGAAAAGTTGTCTTGATAAAATTAATAAAGCAATAAAAAAAGCAGACGAGGAGGGTGGAGAATGAATAAATACGGACTAGGTGCAGTAGCAATAATATGTGCAACTGTTATTATTTGTAAGGCTTTGGAAGATATGATGGATTAAAAACAAGGAGCAAAAAATGGAAATGAAAGAGATGACTACTTATAGATTTGAAGTGCTTCAAGAAGTAGATATTGAAGCACAATCTGAAGAAGAAGCGGAAGCTAAGATTACAGAGATGTTTGAAAACTTTTTTTATACGTATTTAGGAGAGGTTGATGAAGATGGAAATGCAAGAATTGATTAAACTAATTGAACAATGGACAATAGACCGTGGGCTTGATAAAAACGGCACGGTAGAGGGTCAATTGATTAAGACTGCTGAAGAAGTGGCGGAGCTTATCATTGGTATATCCAAAGATGATATTGATGTGATTAAGGATAGTATTGGGGATGTATTTGTTACGCTAGTTATAGGTTGTTTAATTTGTGACCGCACACAAAACTTATTAAATACTATCTATACTGTTAATAGATGCGAAGATATAGGTGAATATGAAGATAAGTATGATTATATAAAATTTTTAATGTTAGACTGTGGCCATCAACTTGTTGATAAAAGTTACAATCAAGACATACACATGTTATTTACTAGCATTGTGAGGATAGCAGATTGGTATGAATTAGATTTTATTGATTGTGTAGAGAGTGCATACAATGAAATCGCTGATAGAAAAGGTCGTGTTATTGATGGGTCTTTTGTTAAGGAGAGCGATTTGCATGAGTAGATATTTACGTAATTATTTTAAAAACAAAGAAGAGTGTATTAACTATTTTAAGCACTTATGGGAAGTTAATAATGGAGATGAGCAATTAAAAGATGCTGAAGCTAATGGGACTAAGGAGATTAAGCTTTATTTTGATTATTTTGATGTGCCTCCGGATGATTTCCTAGAAACTATGATAGATCAATTGGAAAATGAAGTTTATGGTTTTTTTACTTGGCAATATGTGAGTTTTGATTTTGAAACGGGAAAGTCCTTAATTATCATATCTTGGAGAGACCCATATGAAATAACAAGGAGCGCTATAAAAAATATAAAGGAATGGCAAAGATATGATATTTATAAGGACGAACCAGAAGATGATATTTTGGATTATGGATACAATCGAGCTAGTTTGATGTATTTGGAGAGTATGGGGAGGAATGATGAATAGGCAACAAAAGAGAAAGTATGAAAGGAAATTGAATTTATCTAACAAAGAATTAGATAATTTGGCAGAACATTTTAGGCGTGAGAATGAGGCTAAAAACCGTGAGGTTGTTGTGCAGTTTCTGGCCTTGACTATTGAGGCTTTAAGGCTTGAGTTTGGTTTTGGTCAGAAGAGGGTTGATAGGTACACTAAAAGGGTTGATAGCTTGCTGGATAGTGTAAACCTTGACTATGTAAGCTTTGAGGACTTGCTTGATGAGATTAGTCTTAAGCCTATGCAAGTGGCAAGGATTAGTAAGGATGTTAGGCAAGATAAACTAAAAGAGATTGCTTTGATGAGGGATAAGAAATGAAAATTGATTTATCTGTAAATAATGATTATGTTTTTAAGGACTATAGTGAGGATTATCTCTTTGATAGGATTAATTTTAAGGGTTACTTAAGAGATCGATTTGTTGGTTGCAGTGACAAAGAGATTATATATTTTATTAGTGTTGGGTTAAAAAATGCAGATTATAAACTGATAAGAGATGGTGGATATATTAGAGGATATATTTACATATCTTCAATCAAGTCTGGTAAAAGTAAGGCTAAAAGAAAGATTGATGATGAAATTATAGAATTTGCGAGGTCTATGTATAAATCTGGGGATAGGATATGTGATATAGCTTGTAGATTTGGTATATCTGATAATACTGTATCTAGGATTGTGCACTATAGAGACAGATTTAAGTATATTTAGATTAAAGTTTAGGAGGGGCAATGAGAGATATTTACAAAAATTATATCGTGGATAAGCTACAAAAGTATATGTATGTTAGGGATAGTAATGCTGATATGCTTGATGACATTGAGTATTTGGAGACTAAACTTACCAATATTACTGGTAAGTATGGTTTGCAAAGTGGGCACTCATCTTCAAAACCTGATGAAAAAGTACTAAATATTTTATCTGAGATTGAGATTAAGAGGCAAAATTATAATGATAATGAGAGGCTTATTTATAATGTTAACTCTAGCCTGGAGGGCTTAAGCGATATGGAGAAGGATATTGTTTTAACTATTTATGGATCTAGGGTTAAGGATAAACAAGACATTGATAGATTGGCTGATGATTATTGTTATACTCAAAGGCAGTTATATAGGATTGCTAATGATTGTTTGGTACATATCTCTTATAGGCTATTGGGTGATGCTTAGTTAAAGATGTCAAAATCATGTCAAAAACATGTCAGTGATTTTGTATATATAGGTAGTATGATTGTAGTGTAAAGACATATGTAAAAGGCTCTAGCCTCCTAAATTTAATTTAAGTAGTAGTAAAAGACTTGGCGTGTATGCTGGGTCTTTTTCTGTATCTAAAACTAATTTAAAACTAATTATATTATGACTGAGATTAGATTAAATAAAACTGGTGCCCACCGCGGTGCCTATGAAAAAAATAAAAAGATAATATTAAGGACGCAAGAGGTGTGTGGGATATGTGGTTATCCGGTTGACAAAAGTCTAAAGTATCCTGACCCAATGTCTGCTACGATTGATCACATAATACCAATAAATAAAAATGGACATCCATCTGATATTGATAATATGCAGTTAGCACACTTTACTTGTAACAGACAAAAGTCTGATAAAGTTTTTAAAGAGAAAAAAGAAAAGAAAGTTGTAAATGGAAATAGAAACCTGCCACTAAGCAAGGACTGGCAGTCTTATAGGGCTGACACATAGGGGGCATATGACCCCCTCCGCCTCCACGAAAGACCTTCACGCCGTCACTGTACATTTTTTCGCGCGGGAGGGTTTGTTTTTTGGGAATTGAGAAAAATTTATGGAATATGATGTAGATTATTTTAGAAGAAAACTGAATACTTTAGAAGCTGGAGTGCGCGATAAGTATGAGTGGTATGAGATGACTGCTAGTGCACCTGAGTATAGCATTGTTACACCGCCAATATTAAAGCAGTATTATAAAGCTACTCTTGGCTGGTGTGAGAAAGCTGTAGAATCTCTTGCTGATAGATTAATATTTAGAGAGTTTAGCGGAGACCAGTTTGGCATAAATGATATCTTTAAAAACAATAATGCAGATATATTTTTTGATAGTGCTATCCAATCTGCCTTGATATCTTCTTGCTGCTTTGTACATATATCCATGCATAAGGATAGTGACATACCAAGGCTTGATATACTAGAGGGCTACAATGCTACTGGAGTAATAGACTCTAGTACGGGTCTTTTAAAATATGGATATGCAGTCCTTGATAGAGATGAGTTTAAAAGCCCGTTAGTTGAGGCGTATTTTACACCGGATGAAACTATTTATTACTACAAGGATCAGAAAAAGCCTAAATTGATAAGGCATAGTGCCGGTCAATGCTTGCTGGTACCTATCATATATAGGCCAGATGCAAAAAGGCCTTTTGGTCGTAGTAGGATAACAAAATCGCTTATATATCATCAAAGATATGCCAAACGTACCCTTGAAAGGTCAGATGTAACTGCAGAGTTTTATTCTTTTCCGCAAAAATACGTACTTGGAACTGATCCTGACCTAGAACTTGATAAATGGCAGGCTACAATATCAACTATCCTAGAAATATCTAAAGGTAAAGATAAAGATAAACCAACAATTGGTCAATTTACCCAACCATCTATGGCGCCTTTTATAGAGCAATTACGTATGAGTGCAGCCCTATTTGCTGGAGAAAGTGGATTAACCTTAGATGATTTAGGTTTTGTATCTGACAATCCATCATCTGTTGAGGCTATCATGGCAAGCCATGAGACCCTAAGACTAATGGCAAGAAAAGCCCAAAGAAACTTTGGCGTAAACTTTAAAAATGTAGGCTATGTAGCTAAATGCTTAGAAGATGACTTTGCTTATAAGCGTAGTCAATTTATAGACCTAAAGGCTAAGTGGGAACCAATCTTTGAGCCTAATGCATCTACTATGTCTACTATGGGTGATGCTGCAATAAAGATTAATCAAGCTATACCAGGATTTTATGATAAAGAAAGCTTTAGAGATATGACTGGTATCGAGGGAGCTGGTAATGACTGAAGATATAGTACCTAGCCTACTAGAGGCTATAAAAAGAGACTTTAAGTCTAGCTATGATAGTAATGCAAAAATACAGGCCTTGCTTAAAAAGCTTGAAAGTGACAATTTAAGTTATGAAGAAGCCTATGACTATGCAGATGAGTTGGGTAACCTACTGGCACAGGTCCTACAAAAACATATAAGCCCTGGGAAATTACCAGATGGGAAGATGTACTACAACATAGCCCAAAGGGTTATGGAGGATGCCTTATCTAATAACCATGAGCTTGTAGCTGTGTACAGCCAGGCGGTGCAAACTGCTATAAATAAAAGTGCTGGATACAATATCACGGCTTTGAAATCGGATCTAAGTAAAGATAGAATTGATGGCTTTGTCCAAAGGTTGGCTAGCGAAGAAGTGTTTGATGATGTTAGCTGGATATTAGATGAGCCGGTAAAAACTTTTACTAGGGCTACTGTGGATGACACGGTGCAAAAAAATGCAGAATTTAATCATAGCCTAGGTATAAGTGCAGTAATTGAACGAGCTGAAAGATATGATGCTTGTAGTTGGTGTAGAAGTCTAGAGGGTACTTATACTTATCCTGATGATGTGCCGGCTGAAGTATATATGAGGCATGATAATTGTAGGGGTCGCGTATTATATAGGCCAGAAAGCAAGAGAAAAGCACAAAATGTACATAGTAAAGAGTGGGCTAGGAGGTGATCCAGCATCTCCCAAGTGGATAGGGTTATCATAACAAGGGTACGGGAAGATAGTACCATTAGTCGACAAAGAATTTCGCTACCTTATGACGACGACATGTCCTAAGTAAGACTATAAACTGCTGGGTGAAAAACTCACTTTGCAAAAACACAGGACCTGAGTATGTCGTAAAACTACTCACTATTTTTTTATGATTGATAAAGGAGCTGACAATGACTGACAGAAAAGGTAATCAGTATCCTACTCAATCGGTAATTTTGCCGGGGGCAAACAGTCTATATGAAGATGCTATAAGTCTTTATGAAAAGACTGGAAGAAAGGCCCAAGAATGGCAAAAAAGTTTGCTAAAGGCAATCATGTCTACAAATGAAGAAGGACTGTGGACTCATAGTAAGTTTGGTTGGTCAGTATCGCGTAGAAATGGTAAGTCTGAAGTTGCACTAATGCGTGGACTTTGGGGCTTATTTAATGGAGAGCGTGTGATATATACTGCCCACCGTACTCAAACATCACACTCTACCTGGGAAAAAGTGGCTAATTTTTTAGATAATATAGGTGTAGAGTACACCCAACTAAAGGCCATAGGTCGTGAACGACTACAGCTGGAAGATGGTGATGGTGTGATGGAATTTAGAACTAGGACATCATCCGGAGGACTGGGTGAGGGCTTTGATTTATTAATCATAGATGAGGCCCAAGAGTACACAGATGACCAAGAAACAGCCTTAAAATATATAGTAACTGACAGTAAAAATCCACAAACCTTATTTATGGGAACACCGCCAACTGCAATAAGTGCAGGGACGGTGTTTTTAAAGTACAGAAAAGCAGTTTTAAATTATGAGACTGAAGATAATGGCTGGGCAGAATGGTCAGTAGAAGATAAGACTGATCCGCACAATGTAGATGCATGGTATGCTACTAATCCCTCTCTAGGGACTATTTTTACTGAAAGAGCAGTAAAAGATGAGATATCATCAAATGATTTGGACTTTAATATCCAAAGGTTGGGTCTATGGCTAAAATATAATCAAAAATCTGAAATATCGGAAGCTGAATGGGGTGAACTAAAAGTAAGAAGAGTACCGGCTTTAACTGGGAAGCTATCAGTAGGAATTAAATACGGTAGAGATGGGGCAAATGCTGCAATGAGTATAGCAGTTAAGACAAAATCTGGAAAAGTTTTTGTTGAATCTATTGACTGCCAGTCTACCCGTAATGGTAATGGGTGGATACTAAATTTCCTTTCTCGAGCTGATATAGCAGAAATAGTTATAGATGGTGCTGGAGCCCAGGAGCTTTTAAAAAAAGATATAGAAGATGCAGATATAGAGCCTAGCCCAATCCTACCTACTGTCAAAGAGGTTATAGTCGCAAACTCAGACTTTAAACGAGGTATAGACCAAATGACAATAGTTCATAAAGATCAGCCCTCACTAACACAGGTTATAACTAACTGTGAAAAAAGGCCTATAGGGTCGCAAGGGGGCTTTGGATATAAGGCACAATATGATGATAATGAAATAGCCCTAATGGATAGCGTAATCCTAGCCCATTGGGCATGTAATCTTAGCAAACCAGAAATTAAACAAACAATTAGGTATTAACAGTCGCTTTCAGTGGCTGTTTTTATATTTTACCGACACTACCGGGTCAAGTAGGAGGAAATAATGACACAAGGAAACGAATTTAAAGTAATAGAAACACAAGAACAGCTAGATAGCATAATTAAAGGCAGACTTGAAAGAGAACGTGCAAGCTATAATGAAAAGCTTAATGGACTTCAAGAAGAAAACAAGAGTCTAAAAGATCAAATAAGCAGTCTAACAGATGCATCTAACCAAAAAGAAGCAAAAATAGAAGAATTGAACTCACAAATAAGTGATAAAGATAATGAATTAGAAGACTTGAGGGTTAATCAGATGCGTAATGATTTGGCCTATGAGTATGGTTTACCACGTGATTTTTCAAAAAGGCTACAAGGGTCTACATATGAGGAAATAGAAGCAGATGCCAAAGAAATGGCAAAGACTTTTGACAATCTCAGACCGGACCCTCCAATAAAAAATAACGAGCCTAATGTATATAAGGGTCTAGATGCTTCTTATGCTAGCATGGCTGAGAATCTTTTTAAAGGAGAATATTAGATGGCAAATCCATTAAATAGGGGAGAATTATTCCCACCAGAAGCAGTTAATGATTTATATAATAAAGTTGTCGGAGAGTCTTACCTAGCAAAGCTCTCAAGACAAGAACCTATAAAGTTTAATGGCAGTGAATACTTTACATTTAACTTTGATAATGAAATTGATGTGGTTGGAGAATCACAACCTAAAGGACCAGGTGGAATCAGTGTTGATTCTATAGTTATTAGACCAATAAAAGTAGAATATTCTGCAAGAGTGTCCATAGAGTTTTTAAAAGCAAGTAAAGAGAAAAGAATTGAAATTCTAAAAGCTTTTAATGAAGGGTATGCTAGAAAACTAGCCAAAGGTTTCGATTTAATGGCTACGCATGGTGTTAACCCACGTTCGGGTGAAGCTTCTAGCATAATAGGAGAAAATAACTTTAATGATCAAGTAACTCAAGAGGTTAATTATGATGAATCTAACCCACAATTAAACATTGAAGATGCTATTGCTCTAATAGATGGAGCAGATAGTGAAACAGATGGTATAGCTTTAGCTCCAGATGTAACAACTGCCTTATCAAGAGTAACAATTGACGGAACAGCAAATGGAGTTAGAAGATATCCTGAATTTGAATTTGGTAGAGTACCAGATGATTTAGGAGCAGTAAGACTTGTTAAGAGTAAGAATGTGTCAGCTTATAATAATTTAAAAGGTTTAGCAGGAGATTTTGCCGGATCATTTAAGTGGGGGGTTATTGATGAAATTCCACTTGAGATAATTCCATATGGTGACCCAGATGGAACTGGACGTGACCTAGCTAGACATAACGAGGTACTTTTAAGATCTGAAACATTCTTAGGATGGGGAATATTAAACCCAGAAGCATTTGCTAAAATTACTGGTGGCCAAGATGCCTAGGTATACTAATATCTTGACTGGCAATACTATATTAGTTGCTGGAGAGATAAGAGGTAAGAACTGGATAAAAACTGATGAAATCAATGACTTTAAAGAGCAAGCAGCAGAAATCAAGAAAGAAACCGCAGCTAAAAAAGAGAAAGTCAAAGAAGAAGCAGGAAAACCAGCAGAAGCTGGTGTAGACATCCCAGATGAACTAGAAGAATATACTAATGCTGAATTATCAGAAATCTTATTTGAGATGGGGGTAGAACATAATGCCCGCCTTAAGAAAGAAGATTTGATAAAGCTTATCGAAGAAAATAGATAGGAGCAATCATGGGATGTGAATATGAAAATAAGACTAATACTAGGGTGACAGTAGATGATGTAATCGACTTATTTAGACCCCTAGATGCTAGTGAGATAGATAAGGCTGGTCATTTGCTAAAGATAGTAGAAGACCAGCTTTTATTGCGCGCTTATGAAAGCGGCAAAAACCTAGATGAGATGATAGACACAATCCCAGGATATAGAAGTACATTTAAATCTGTTGTAGTTGATATAGTAGCAAGAAATCTAATGACTGCAACCAGTGGAGAGCCTATGGCATCATATAGTGAGTCTGCCCTAGGCTATAGCTTTTCTGGGACATTTTTAAATCCCGGGGGCGGCCTATTTATAAAGGATGATGAATATAAGAAGCTAGGATTTATTAAGCAAAAGATAAGGGGGTTAGAGATATATGGTCCAGCAAAAGGCTATGAGGATACATGGGATCACTATCACTCTCCACGACCAGGTGACCCGTGGTACTGATCCCTTTGGAAACCCGATAATCGAAGAGATACCAAGAGAAATTGACAATGTGTTGGTTGGCTTACCCACCAGCGATGATATAACACATAATCTGGAACTACACGGCAAAAGGGCTGTGTATACTCTAGGTATACCAAAAGGAGACCCATTTGAGTGGGAAGACCGTACTGTGGAATTCTTTGGGCAAAAGTTTAGAACCTTTGGTTTTGTGACCCAAGGAATAGAAGATATGGTGCCACTTGAATGGAATAAGAAAATAATGGTGGAGAGATATGGCTAGAAATCAATTTAAGTTTGAGCTAAATAGAGATGGAGTTAGAGACCTTTTAAGGGGTAAAGCTATGCAAGAGCATTTAGGCAATAAGGCTAGGACTGCTGCCGCATCATGTGGCGCAGGATATGAGTCTAGTACTTATGTGGGTAAAAATCGTGCCAATGCATCTATCTCGGCGGAAAGTCATAAGGCTAAAAAAGATAACTTAAAAAATAATACTATATTAAAAAGCTTGCAATGATAGAATTAATGATAAAAAACTACCTTGATAAGACATTAAGTGTGCCGGCTTACCTAGAAGAGCCTAGGGATAAGCCTAATCGCTATGTACTTATAGATAAGACCGGTAGCAGTGAAGATAATAAGATAAAAAGAGCGACAGTAGCCTTGCAGTCTTATGGGGAGTCTATGTATGAGGCGGCAAAGCTAAATGAAGAAGTAAAGGTGCTTTTAGATAATATAATTTATTTTGAAGATATATCAAAGGCAAAAATAAATAGTGACTATAATTTTACTGATACAACAACTAAGAGATATCGCTACCAAGCGGTATATGACTTTGTTTATTAATAGAGAGGTGACAATATGCAAAATGCAGCAAATGTAACAGCTGATAAGCCAAAACTGGATGGGGCCATGAAAGTTGCTCCAGTAGGTACAAAACTACCTACAGATGCAAAAGCTACACTAGATGCAGCCTTTAAAAGCCTAGGCTACATCTCAGAAGATGGGGCAACAAATAATAAATCTGAAGATACAGATGAAGTAAGAGCTTGGGGTGGAGATGTTGTACTTACCTTAAGACAAGGCAGTACAAATGAATACACAACAAGGCTGATTGAGTCGATGAACGTAGAAGTGTTAAAACTTATATACGGTGAAGACAATGTAAGTGGAACACTAGAGACTGGTATCAAGGTGAAAGATAACAACAAACCACGTAAACCAGTATCTATTGTAATAGAGACTATCCTAAAAAATGATGTATTAAGAAGGATTGTTATTCCGTATGCTGAAGTAGTACAAGATGGAGAAATCAACTATACAGACAGCGATGCAACTGGTTTTGATGTAACTTTTAAGCTACAAGCAGATAAAGACGGTAATAGTCAATATATCTATATTGAAAATGCAGGTGGTGGTACTACATCATCAACTACAACAGGTAGGTAAACATGATAAAAGGGAAAACTAAATCAGGATTTGAATTTGAAATAGACGAAGAGCAGTTAAACGACTATAGGTTCTTAAAAGAAGTGGCACGTGTCGAAGATAACCCTCTTCGTTTTCCTTTTTTACTGGAGAAAATGCTGAGTGAAGATCAAGAAGAAAGACTTATGAAACATCTGGAAGATGATAAGGGTCGTGTAGATCCGGATAAAGTAATGGAAGAAGTAAAAGATATATTTCAAGCGACAAATGAATTAAAAAACTAATGACCCTTGCTAGGATGATTGCTACTGATGAAGATGCCTTAGAGTGTGACCTAGCAGAAACATACCATATTTATGATTATAGAGAGCTACCACTAACCAGGGTAGCTCTTTTTGCTAGCGGATTATCTGAAAACTCTAGGATTAAAAGAAAAATGAGTGGAGCAAAGCTAAGTATAGACACATATTTGCTAGTGATGATAGCTGATTATCTAGGTTGGATAGCATGGTCAAAGACTAAGGATGCAGCTAAAAATAGAAACAAACCTCAATCTATTTTAGGCCTCATCAATGGCAAGGGTGAAGATGATAAAGAAAGTGAAAACCGTACTTTTGATACGGGTGAAGACTTTGAAAAATTAAGAGAAAAACTACTAAAAGAAGCTAAGAAAGGAGGTTAACCATGGCAACAGAACTAGGTAAGGCCTATGTACAGGTAGTGCCATCTGCTAGGGGTATAAGTGGCATGATAAAAAAAGAGCTAGCCCCTGAAGCTAATAGTGCTGGAGATAGCCTAGGTCAAAGTCTAGGGTCTAATATTGTCTCTAAGGTAAAAGGGATAATAATTGGTGCTGGTATAGGCAAGTTTTTTAAAGAGTCACTGGAACAAGGTGGAGCTTTAGAACAATCCCTAGGCGGTGTGGAAACACTATTTAAGGATAATGCTGACACAGTAAAAAAATATGCTAGAGATGCCTATAAGACATCTGGTGTTGGAGCTAATGAGTACATGGAAAATGTAACTAGCTTTTCAGCTGCCCTTATAAAGTCTATGGGTGGCAATACCAAAGATGCAGCAGATGTAGCCAATACTGCAATGATGGATATGTCAGATAATATGAACAAGATGGGCACGCCCATGAGAGATATCCAAAATGCCTATCAAGGATTTGCTAAGCAGAATTATACAATGCTGGATAACTTGAAATTAGGTTACGGTTATAAAATTAGCCGTATAAAAAGTAGGTTAACCGTTATATTAACGGGTGTACATACGCTAATAAAAAATAAGTATGTGCTAATAGGGAACAGATGACTGATTTAAATATAATTTGAATTAAAATCCAATCCTATGCCAAGCCCCAAATGGGGAAGGTTCAACGACTATCCCGAGAGGGAGTAGGGTGTCTATTAATACGGCATTCGAAACGCCTACTATCAAAATATTATTGCAAACCACCGTAAAAATTATATAATATATGTAAAACTTTACGGGGGAATTTATGGAGCAACGGAAAGACATAAAAGGATTTGAAGGTTATTATCAAATCTCAAACTTTGGGAAAGTTAGAAGTTTAGATAGATTTGATGGTATAAGAGATAGAAAAGGTCAGCTAATAAAACCAAATCTTAAGTATAATGGTTACCTACAAATTGGATTAAGAAAAAACGGAAAAAGAAAGCGGTTTTCTATCCATAGACTAGTAGCTCAACACTTCATTAAAAATCCTGAGAATAAATCTCAAGTAAACCATATTGATTGTAATAAGCAAAATAATCATCATAAAAACCTTGAATGGGTAACACCTGGAGAAAATCTAGAACACGCTAGAGAAAATGGGTTAATAATCATGCCCTCAGGAGAAGACCATTCAAACTATGGTAAATATGGAGCAGATAGTAAATCTGCAAAACCAGTTATAAGGTATGATAGAGAAACTGGAGAGACTAAACTTTATGAAGCAAAAATTTTGGCTAAAGAAGACGGATTTGATGTTACATCTATTTCTAAATGTTGCAATAAAAAGTTAAAAACTCATAAAGGTTATGAATGGTATTTTGTAAAAGATTTTGATAAAGATATAGTCTAAGCCCTTAAGGATTTACAGAAATGTAAGTCCTTTTTAAATACGTAGAAATACGGGGTATCACTGGGTACAAAATCTGAGATGGAGCGTCTTTTAAAGGATGCTCAAGCTCTTACCGGCGTGGAATATGACATAGAAAATCTGTCAGATGTTTATAGTGCAATCCACGCTATCCAAGAAGACCTAGGCATAACTGGTACAACAGCATTGGAAGCTACAGAAACTCTAAGCGGATCGTTTGGGTCAATGAAAGCTGCCTTTACTGATGTTTTAGGTAATCTTGCGCTGGGTGAAAATATAAAGCCATCGCTAGAGGCTTTGGCTACTACAACTTCTACATTTTTACTTAAAAACTTTATACCTATGGTGGGTGAAATACTTAAAAACCTACCAGGGGCTCTTGTTACTTTTGTTAAAGCCGCCTTACCTGAATTTATAAGTATGGGGTCTAGTATGATTGGCTCTATTGTAGAGGGATTTAAGTCGGGAACTGGTAACTTAAGTAATGCCTTATCTAATGCAATAGTAGGTATGCATGGGTTTATTACTACTCAACTGCCAAAATTATTAAGTAAAGGTGTTGAGATTATAACTAATATTAGCAGTGGAATAATTAAAGGCATGCCGGAGTTTATCGGTACTGCCGGAGAAATTATTGAGGGGCTGCTATCTGTATTTTTAAGGTCTACCGAGCAGTTATTTAATGCTGGAGCAACAATAATATCTAACATTGCAAGAGGTATAAAAACTGAAGCTCCAAATATATTTACTAGTATAAGTGAGACTTTAGGTGCATTAACAAGTACCATAGAAACTTATTTACCATCATGGTTAACTGCAGGGGCTAATCTGATTAATAGCTTACTTACTGGGATTATAGAAACTACACCAATAATACTTGAGGGGCTAGCAGAGGTATTACTTAAGTTAGTCCAAGGGGTAGTCAATGTATTACCGCAGTTTTTGCAAAAAGGTGTAGAAATAATTACCAATATAAGTACTGGTATGCTCAAAGCTATGCCATCAATCATAGAGATTGGTGGGTCATTGATAAATGGATTGTTAAAGTCATTTTTTGAAGCTACCGAGCAGTTATTTAATGCTGGGGCTCAACTAGTAACTAATATATTTAATGGTATCCAACAAAACTTACCAAATATAACTACTGCTATTACAGGCACCTTAGATAACTTAATTACTACTATGGTAGAGTATTTGCCTAGATGGTTGGATAGTGGGATTAACTTAATAACTAGCATAGTAAAGGGAATGCTTGAAACTGCTCCAACTATTATAAGTAGCATGGGAGAGATACTGGCTAAAGTAATAGGAGCAATTATAGAAATACTACCAACCTTTGTAGAAAAGGGTATAGAACTGGTTGCTAAGCTTGCTAAAGGTGTGATAGACAATACGCCTAAAATAGTGGGTGCAATCCTAGAGGTATTGGGCAAGGTAATAAATACAATCCTTGATAAACTGCCTGATTTTATCCAAAAAGGTTTTGAGATAATACAAAAAATGGCCAAGGGTCTTGCTGAAAATGCTCCAGAAATAGTGGGCAAGATGAGTGAAGTCATTGGCAAAGTATTGGACTTTATCGTGGAAAACCTACCTAAGTTTTTAGAAAAAGGCTGGGATATCATCAAGAAAATTGCCAAAGGGCTAACAGAAACTCTACCAGTAATCCTTAAGGCAATGCTAGAAATATTAGGATCAGTAATCCAAGAGATAGTCAATAAACTACCGGACTTTTTATCCAAAGGTAAAGATATAATAGCTAGCATTATAAAGGGTCTTTATCATATGCTATCTGATATAGATGATGCTATAAAAAGCATACTAGGCTCTTTATTAAACAAAATCAGTGATAAGTTTAATGACTTTAGAGATAGAGGTAAGTCCATAATTATAAACCTACAAAATGGATTTGCTGATAAAAAGCAAGAAGTCTTTAATGCAATGTCTGGCGTAGTATCAAATTTAGGTACTGCTATAAGTAACAAGTACGAAAGCTTTAAAGATAAGGGTCGCGGAATAATAAGTAGGATAAAATCTGGAATAGATGAGTCCAAAAATAGTTTTTCTAACGCAGCTACTGTTATCCACAATAAAATTGTAGAGGGTTTTAATAATCTATGGGATAACTTTAAGTCTATAGGTAGCAATATAATCAGAGGTATTATAAATGGACTATGGGATGGACTTAATAATCTAGGTCAAGAGATTACTAATGTAGCTAATAATATAGCTAGTAGATTTACTGGCTTTTTTGGTATTCATTCTCCATCAAGATTATTTGCTGATTATGGTGAATATATGATGCTCGGTCTTGCTGGTGGTATTGAAGATACTCTAAGACCTGTTAGTAAAGCTATGAGCGATGTAGAAGATGTAGCTAATAGACAATTTGAAAGTTCTATAATGCTTGATGCAATGGATAGTAACATTAAAGACCTAGATACTGATAAGTACCAGGTAAACGATGAACTAAAACAACCAGTATTGCTACAAGTCGAAATGAATGGTAGGACCTATCAAGCATTTGTAGATGATATAACTGAAACTCAAGATAAGAATGTGAGATTTGAAGAAGTGTACTAGGAGGCACTATGGTAGACTTTAGACAGCACAGCCATTGTGCTTTATCTTATAATGGCGTAATACTGGATAGGTATTTAGATAATTATATGACTATAAATGTAGAGGGTAGGCAGCTTTTTAGCCCTAGCCTTGAAACACTAAAAGTACCTGGAAGAGATGGAGATATAGCTATAGGCAAAAACTATCCTAGCAGGGATATAAAAGTACACTTTTTGATGCAAGCAGAAAAAAATGAAGAATGGTTAAAGCAGATAAAGATACTAAACACTCTATTACAAAGCGAAGATGATGTGGAGTTTTTCTTTGATGATGAACTAGGATATAGGTATGGCCAGTTATCGGATATAGAAGACCCGCCTTATGATAGTAACCTAGGGATAGGAAAGTTTACTATCCACTGTCAAGATCCGTTTTTATATAGTGAGGTTAAAACATCAACTGGGACTATACCGGACCTAGAGTATGACTTTTATGATGTAAAAATAGAAAGTATAGAAGTGACAATGACTACTAGTGCAAGCAAGCTTGTAGTAAGAAATACCACTTTAGGTACAAAAATTATACTAAACGGTAGTTTTAGGTCTGGAGATAGGGTGGTAATTACTCCTAGTACAATTACAGTTAATAATCAAAATAAAATGATGTGGCTTGACTATGTAGAGAGTGACTATCATGAGTTTAAGATATATTCTAAAGATAAGATTACTGCTACTAATGCAAATCTTAAGATAAACTATAGGGAGCGTGTCCTATGAGTCAAGGTGTGTTTTTATTTAATAAAAAGCAAGAGTTGATGGATACTATACCGGTAGGCCAATTGACAGAAAACTATATGGATGCAAGCCTAAATGGTGTGATAACCGGTGGTTTTACTACAACTGATATAAGAGATTATGACCAATATATGTACTTTGGCGTAAAAGAAGAAAATAACTTTTGGATGTATAAGATTAGGTCTGTTGTAAAGGATACTAATGTAATAAGGGTACATGGTGTCCATATGATGTATGATGACCTGCAAGGGGCTATCATAAGAGATATTAGACCTAAAAATCAAAGGGTAAATACGGTCTTAATAAATATATTAAAAGAGACTGATTGGCAGCCTGGAACAGTGGTTACATCTAATAATTTTTCTGGCAACTTTTACTTTCAATCTGTTTTGGCATCTTTGTATGAGCTATGCGCTAAGGCTAGGTGTGAGTTTTGGCCAATGATTAAATTTTCTGATGGCAAGATAGTATCTAAGTCTATAAATGTAGTAGATAAACTAAGTGATGACTATGGCAAGCTCTTTAAATATGGTGATAATCTATTAAGTGTAGTTGCAGAAACTAATACGGATGAGCTGTACACTGCCTTCATTGGTAGAGGTAAAGGGGAAGAAGTATTGGATGAAAATGGTATTGCCACTGGGGGTTATGGTAGGAAAATACGCTTTGATACTATTGATTATAGGGCTAGTAAAGATGGGATAAGTGTTTATAGCCCTAAGGGTCAAGACTATATAGAGATAGCAGAAGCTACTGCCTTATATGGCTATCCTAATGGTAAGCCACGTATAACAACAGTAGACTTTGATAATATAGAAGATAGACAGGAACTAGCAGAAGCTACCTTTGAATATGCCCTAGAAAACTGTAGGCCTAAGGTGCAGCTAAAAGCATCGGGACTCCAGTATGAAAAGGTGGAGCTTGGAGAGACTGTCACTATCATAGGCCAAATGGATATACGCTACAAGACTAGGGTCTTTAAAATCAAAAAAGACTTTTTAAGAGAAAAGGTAGTGTCCTTTGAATTTGGTGATAAGCTTGTAAAAACTATGGCTGATAGGATAAAACAAGGCCAAGTAGCAGAAAAAGAGCGAGAAATCACTGAGCAAAACTATATCAAGGCTATGATATCTATGGTTGAGTCAAGCTTTTTTAATGAAGATGGTTACCAGTATGACCTAAAGACTGACAATGAATACAATCTGCCGGCTGGGTTTTATAGTTTTAATAAGCCAATAGATCAAAATCCTACAAAAGTTATCTATTTTGGAGCTGGTAAGCTAATGATAGCTAACTCTAAAAAAGGTGATGGCAGTTGGGACTTTAGTGTTGCTATAGATGGAGATGCTGTAAATGCAAATGTAATCCGTGCGGGTATCCTCAAAGGTGGCCGCGTGGAGTGGGACTTGCAAAATGGTACTTTCCTAATTGGCAAATCTACAAGTGATTATAACTTCTTTTGGGATGGGCAGACCTTAAGAATGCGTAATGTAGATATAGATCTAAAAAATACCAGTGACTATAAAGACTTACAAAAAGATGTAGATAGCAGGATAAATCAACTAGATAATGATATAACTAGTAGGCTAGATAGCTATAAGCAAGAATTCCAAATATCAGAAGGTAAAGTCAACTCTACTATATCATCTGTAAGGACTGAATTGGCTAAATATGAAACAAAGGATGAAGTAGATGCCAAGATAAGGGCTGCTGATAACGGTATAAAAACTTATGTGACTAATAACTTTTCTAGTATAAGTCAGACTGATAGGAAGATAGAATCTAGTGTTAGTCAAGTAAAGACAGATATTAAGAGTGATGGGTTTTAAATTTAGAATAGATTTAGGGCTGGCAATTGTGCTAGCCCTATTTTTTATGTTTTTATATAGATATTAGGCATATAAAGGTATGGCTCACTATTTAAAATTGCTTACAGCTTAAAATATTGATGATTGGCTTGTTTGCAATGTTTGTGTAGACTTGATTTGTAAAAATTAACATAATAAGGTTTAATAAGGCTATATTTATAGCCTAGGGGGTCAGATGTCAGAATTAAGTAGAGAAGATGCTAAGAATATTGCAAAAGAATTTGTAAGAGATTCCGCAAATGAAGAAGAGTTGTTAGAACTTATAGAATTATTTATAGATGAAAATCCTAATGGTGAAGTGCTAAAAAAGGCTAGGGAATTTCATAATTTAATAAATGAATAAATGTGGACTATGCCATTACTATAGTTGTTACGAGATTAGTTACGATAATTAGATATAAATGGGCACTCATAGGAAAGTAAAAGAGATAAAAATGGCCTATTAGTAACGTTTAGTTACTAATAGGCACATTTAGAAAAGTACTAAACCGAATCCCTCCTGGCATGCCAACAAGCCTCTCCGGCTCTAGGAGGAGTCGCGCTCTACAAGCGCGAAATTACCGCAGGCGATGCAGTCGCCGAGGACCAAAACCTAAATAAAATAACTTTTAAACTTTGTTATATATTAGATTTATCAACTTTGCCAGCAAACCGACACAAGCTTTATAAGTTTAAGAATTAAATCTAAATGGCAAAATTCACCTACAAAACAACACCCAAAGATGATAAAACCCATATTTTTTGATATAATTCATATATAATTAGCCACGAATATTATATATGAATTTTTTATTAAGGAGAAATTATGAGAATAGCACGCGAGAAAATTTGGATATCAGGTTCTTCAGGAAGGCTTGGTACATCCATGCTAAGACTACTTGATCCACTAGATGCAGAAATAATTGCTACAGATGAGCATGAAGTTGATATTACTAAACAAGAAGAAGTAAGCCAATTTGTAGGGCGCATTAGACCACACATCATTATAAATTGTTCGGGCCTGTCAAATAGAGATAGATGTGAGGCAGATCCTGATGCAGCATATTTACTTAATGCTATTGGAGCTAGAAATATAGCCATAGCATCTAATAAATATATGGCAAAGCTTGTGCAGTTATCTACTGCCGATGTTTTTGATGGCAATACTGATAAACCTTACATAGAATTTGATCAGCCAAATCCAACAACTATTTATGGGAAAAGTAATTTAGAAGGTGAAAACTACGTAAGAACTTTTTCTAACTATCACTTTATAGTTAGGGTAAGTAGGCTTTACTCTAGGGAAAATCAATTTGTAGAAGATATTATAAAGCAAGCAAAAACGGGTGAAGTAAAGGTAGCTAAAGATTTATTTATCTCACCTACATCAGCCTATGATTTGGCCCAATTTATTATAAAACTTATTGTTACAAATTCCTTTGGTACCTATCATGCTTCTGCTGATGGTTTTACTTCGATGTATGATTTTGCAAGTGAAATACTAGCTTGTACTGGTATTGATGCAAATATTGATCAGATATCAGATGATTTGGGAATGGGCATTAGGCCTGGATTCTTTGCAATAGATGATTATATTATAAAATTAACCAGTGGAGAAATGATTCCAAATTGGAAAGATAGCTTACATGCATATATAGAAAGGGAGGGGCTAAATGGAAAAAAATAAAAAGAAGATGTCCCAATCCAAAAAGATATTTGTAGGACTTATTTTAGGTCTAATCTTTGGAATAATCTTGCACTCTTTTGTGCCCGATTCGCATTTTAAAAATGACATTTTAATTGATGGTATATTTTATACCATAGGCCAGCTATTTATAAGACTTATGCAAATGCTGGTTGTACCTCTAGTATTTTTTTCAATTGCCGATGGTTGTAGAAACTTAGGAGATACAGAAACTTTAGGAAAAATTGGTATAAGAATTGTAATATTTTATATGTTTACTACAGCTCTTGCCATATTTATTGCCCTAAGCCTTGCAAGTGTAATAGGCCCAGGTAAAGGAATGAATATGAGTCTTGGTGATCAAAGTTTTGAGTCAGTAGATACTGAGATATCCTTATCAGACACCATATTAGACTTTATTCCAACAAACCCTATAGAAGCCCTGGCTACTGGAAATATGATTCAAATTATTATATTTGCAGTTTTAGTAGGACTTTTAATAGCTACTATGGAAGATAGGCTAATGACTTTAGGAAATATTGTAACTGAAATGAATGACCTTATGATGGGCATGACCATGTGGGTTATGAAACTTGCTCCAGTAGGAGTATTTTTCTTAATTACAAGAACATTTTCAAGCCTAGGTTATGATGCTATTTTATCAATGCTTTCATATATGGCATCTGTTTTAGGAGGCCTAGTAGCCCAACTAATAATTGTTTACATGCTTCTAATAACTATATTTGTTAGAGTGAATCCATTTAAATTCCTTAAAAAATTTGCTCCAGTTATGACTTTTGGTTTTTCGACTGCCTCATCATCAGCAACCGTGCCAATTCATATTCAAACCCTAGATGATATGGGTGTAGATAAAAAAATCTCATCCTTTACCATTCCTCTAGGTGCAACCATCAACATGGACGGTACTGCAATCATGCAAGGTGTAGCGGTAATCTTTATAGCAAATGCTTATGGCATAGATTTAACTGCATCTGATTTTATGACTGTAATCCTTACAGCAACAATTGCATCTGTAGGTACAGCAGGTATCCCATCAGTGGGGCTAATTACCCTATCAATGGTACTAGAATCAGTAGGACTACCAGTAGAGGGGATAGCTATAATAATGGGTATAGATAGGATTTTAGATATGGCAAGAACTACAGTTAACCTTACAGGAGATGCTACTGGTACAATGATAGTAGCAAACTCAGTAGGAGCCTTTGATAAAGAAAAATTTAATAGATAAAAAATAAAAGCTGTTATGAGTGTATAACAGCTTTTATTTATTGTTTAATTCTTTATTTTGGCAGTCAGGACAAAGGCCTGTAAATTCAAAATTGTGGCCATTTATTATAAAGCCAGTTTGTCTTTCTATTTTTTCTTCTAATTCATGAACTGGGCAGTCATCTATTACAAACTTCTTGTGGCAATTATTACAGGTTATAAAGTGCTTGTGCTTGCTATTATTTATCTGATAGTAGTTTAGACCGTCAAGGTTGGTAGTTTTTAATAAGACAGACTTTTCTTCTAAGATATTCAGATTTCTATAAATAGTAGATAAATCCATCTCATTTTCTTTTTTTAATTTTTCAAAGAGTTCTTCTGCTGATATAGGGTTTTCCTCTTTTTGCAAGGCTTCTAATATTATTTTTCTATTTTTAGTTACTTTTAGATTTTTATCTTTTAATAGGTTGATAATGCTCATCATAAACCTCCAATATTATTATACAAGTATTTGACATATAAAAAAATTATTATATAATCTTAAATGCAAATGATTTGCATTAAGCTTATGGAGGCAGATATGAAATATAAAAAAGCAGCATTAGTGCTTGCCCTTGGTGTGGTTTTAAGTGCTTGTAATAATCAAAAACCAGTAGGAAATAATAAAAATATTGAAATAACAGAAGATACAAATCAAAATATGGAAAATGTAAGTGTTTATGCATCTTTCTTCCCAATTTATAATCTAACTAAACAAATAGCAGGGGATAAATTTGATGTAAAGTCTTTTGCCAATCTTAAAACAGAAAGTCACGGCTGGGAACCATCTGCCAAAGATATAGCTGAGTTATCAAATAGTGAGCTTATGTTTATAAATGGAGCTGGTATGGAAGAGTGGGAAGAGTCTTTAGAATCATCTTCTGATATAGAATTAGTTGATACAAGTGAAAATATTGAGCTTATAGAAGGTAGCCGTGACCATGATAATGAGCACGAAGATGAAGACCATGACCACCACCATGGAGAATTTGACCCACACACTTGGCTTAGTCCCAAAAATGGTATAGCCCAAGCAAGGGTAATAGCAGAAAAGCTTTCTGAAATAGATCCAACTAATAAAGATTATTATATGGATAATTACAAAAAAATCGAAGAAGATCTTAATGCAATGATTGATGAATATACTAAAAAGTTTAATAATTTAGATAATAAAAACTTCTTGGTAAGTCACCAAGCTTTTGGATATTTAGCCCATGATTTTGATCTAAATCAAATTGCCCTTACAAGTCTTGGTGCAACAGAGGATGCGGATGCAAAAACCTTAAAAGATGCTATAAATAAGGCGGAGGATCTTGGAATAAATACAGTATTTTATGAAATGGGTGGCTCAGATAAGTCTGCTAAAACTATTGCAGATGAAATAGATGCTACTACAGTGCCTTTAAATACTTTAGAATTTGCAACTGATGAAGAATTAAACAATGGAACTAGCTACCAAGATTTGATAGAATATAACCTAGAAGAATTATACAAATCTATGGAAAAATAAATGTGTGTTATTGAAATAAAAAATTTAAATTTTGGATATAATGAAAAGTTAATATTAAAAGATATAAATTTAGAAGTAAAAAAAGGTGACTTTTTAGCCATATCTGGACAAAATGGTAGTGGAAAGACTACCTTAATAAAAATACTTACCGGAGAGCTTAAAAAACAAGATGGAGAAATAAATATTTTAGGAAAACCTATAGAAAACATGGATGACTTTAGCGATCTAGGCTATGTCCCACAACTTAGTGAGTCAAAGGATATTACCTTCCCTCTTACTTGCTTTGAGTATGTAATTTTAAATCTTTATAGGGAGTTTAATGCCTTTAAAAGACCTAGCAAAGAAGTCATTAGAAAAACTAATGATGTATTTAAAAGATTAGATATAGAAAAGCTAAAGGATAGACCCTTTAATAAACTATCAGGTGGCCAGCAGCAGAGAGTTATGATAGCAAGAGCAATGGTTGCAAGTCCTAAAATCCTTATCTTAGATGAACCTACAGTAGGCATTGATCAAAAAAGTAAGGAAGAATTTTTAAACTTACTGGGTTATTTAAATAAAAGACATGATATTACAATCCTTATCATAAGCCATGAGATGGATCTTATAGATAAATTTGTAAATAAAACTAGTGTGTTAAAGGAAGGAAAGCTTATCAATGCTTGAATATATATTTATGCGTAGGGCCTTTGCCATAGGAATTATGCTTGCTATTATAATTCCAATGATAGGAATAATAATGATAAATAGAAAGACCTCCATGATAGGAGATGCCCTAAGTCACAGCTCTCTTGCAGGAATTGGTCTTGGATTAATTTTTGGGATAAATCCTATGTGGACATCTATTATTATTTGTATATTGGCAAGTTACGCTATAGAAACTTTAAGAAAGATATTTCCAAAATATGGGGATATGGCAACAGCAATTGTAATGAGTACTGGTATTGCCATAGCATCAATCTTATCTGACTTTACTCCTGGGGGAACAAATTTTGAGTCCTTTATGTTTGGATCAATTACTACAGTAAGTCAGGATGATTTATATATAGTTGCCCTTATTTTTGTAATTGTCCTTATAAGTTCAACTTACTTTTATTATGGACTTTTATATACATCTATAAACCCAGTTTTAGCAAGACTTGCTGGAGTAAATACAAGGCTTATTAATAATTTATTTACCTTTATAACGGCCATTACAGTTGCTATTTCTGCAAAAACTGTTGGTGCTTTGATGATTACTTCCTTGATGACCATCCCAGTTGCATCAGCCATGGTTTTTACCAAATCATATAAGTCAACCTTTAAGCTTTCAATAATTTTTTCAACGATTTTTATGGTTTTAGGAATTACTGCTAGCTACTACATGGGAGTAAAACCTGGTGGAGCCATAGTTCTTATAGCAGTTGGATTTTTTATAATTATATCTTTAATATCATATATTAAAACACGCAAATAGCAGGCTAGGGCCTGCTATTTTTCTATGCTATAATTTATATATAGATGGAGGAATTAGAATGAAAATAATTATTTCACCTGCAAAAAGTTTTAAGAAAAATGAAGGGATAGAGACTAACGGCCTACTATTTCCAGAAAAAACCAAGATTTTGATAGATAAATTTAAAAAATATTCTATGAATGAGATGGGCAATCTTAATAGAACTAATGATAAATTAACAGAAAAAGCCTACTACGATTATCAAGAGTTTGACTTTGAAAACCTTAATAACCCAGCAATCTTTGCCTATGATGGCCTTGTTTTTAAACAATTTGATAAAAATGATTTTGATGATTTGGATTATTTAAATGGCCATGTTTATATAATATCTGCCCTATATGGACTTTTAAAACCCTTAACTGGAATGGCTGATTATAGGCTATACTTTGATAACTCAGATATGAACTTATATGAGTTTTGGGGAGATGACTTATATAAGGAATTATATAAAAATGATGATTTAATAATAAATTTAGCCAGCAAGGAATACACCAAAACTATCAGGCCATTTTTAAAAAAAGATGATAAATTTATTAGCCTAAGTTTTAAGGATGATAAGGATGGCAAACTTCGTTCCTATACAGCTTGGATGAAGCAAGCCCGCGGCCAGATGCTAAAGGAAATAATTAGTAAAAAGATAGAAAATCCAGAAGATATTAAAAAGCTAGTTGTAAACGGCTATAAATATGACCCATACCACTCTACAGAAGATGAGTATGTCTATATAAGGAGTCATTCATGAGACTACTCCACCTATCAGACCTACATTTAGGAAAATATATTGGTAATTACTCACTAATAGAAGATCAAAAGTACGCCTTAGACCAAATTCTAACTATTATTGATGAAAAAAATATAGATGTAGTTATGATAGCAGGGGACATCTTTGATACCTCAATAGCTAGTGTAGATGCTCTAAAACTTTATGCTGATTTTATAGATGAGATAATCTTTAAAAGGCAAAAACCAGTCCTTGCCATAAGTGGTAACCATGACTCTGCCAAAAGACTAGATGTAAACACCAAGTTTTTTACAGAGAAAAATTACCATTTATTTGGAGAATACAAGGATGAAGTAATCACTTTAGAAGATAAATACGGTAAGGTACACTTTCACCTAATACCATACATTTCTATAAACCAAGCTAGGCTTTTATTTGATGAAGAGATAGAAAATTTTACTGATCTTTATAAAAATTTATTAAAGAATAAGACATACGAAGATAGAAATGTGCTAATCACCCATTGCTATGCAAATAATATCGGTATAGAGGATGAGGATGCCTATAATGAAGGTCAAAAACCCCTTATAATTGGTGGTTCAGATGCCATGGATGGGCATTTATTTTTAAACTTTGACTATGTAGCCCTAGGCCACTTGCACGGCAAACACTATGTTATAGATCCAAAAATAAGATATTCCGGAACCTTTATGAAATATTCTTTTGATGAAGCAAAGGCTAATAAAAGTGTGACCATAGTTGATATAAGAGATAAGGTTGAGACTTTTGATGTGGAAATTAAACCCCTAAGAGATTTTAGAATAATCGAAGGTTACTTTGATGATATTATAAAAATGGATGCCAGTGATGTTTATCTAAAATTTATCTTAGAAGATGACCATACGATAGACAATGCTATGGGCAAACTTAAAGAAAAATTCCCTCATGCAGTACAAATTACCTATAAAAATAGCGGGATATTTAATGCAACAAGTGACTTAAACCTTGATTTAGCAAATAAGGATAGCCTTGAATTATTTAAAGAATTTTATAAGTACAAGATGGATGAAGAAATAGGTGCTGATGAGCTAGAGTTAATAGGAAGGATTATAGAATGAAGCCTATAAAACTTGAAATGAGAGGTTTTATCACCTACAAGGACAAAATAGATATAGATTTTACCAGGCTATATGATAAAAAAATTTTTATTATATCTGGAGATACTGGATCAGGAAAAACTAGCATTTTTGATGCCATAAGTTTTGCTCTCTATGGCAAAACATCCCGTGATATTCCTATGGAAAAACTAAGGTCAGATTTTCTTATAGCAGAAGATTTATATACCTATGTAAAATTTACTTTTGAAGTTGATAATAAAATTTATCAAATAGAGCGAATTCCAAGTCAAAGAGCAAAAAGAACAAAAGCCGACCAAGACATAAAACATGCAGCAAGCCTTTATGATATAACAAATGAAAAAATTCTGCTTGCCGAAAAAATAGGGGATGTTGAAAAAGAGATAATAAATATAATCGGCCTAGATAAAGACCAATTTACTAAAGTAATGCTCTTAGCCCAAGGAGAATTCCAACAATTCTTACATGCAAGTTCCAAAGACCGCACAGAGCTTTTAGGTAAAATCTTTAAAACAGACCAATACAAAAAAATCCAAGAGACCATAAAAGAAAAATCTAAAGCTAGTAAAAATGATTTGGAATATATAGATAAAAATCTTGAAAATGAAATAGAAAAAGATGGACAGATAAATAATGCAATCGATAGTGGGGAAAGAATAACACACGACTTTAAGGTGATTGTAGAAAAAATAGAAAATATTAGTGGTAACCATGAAAGAGACTTGGCTAGTAAGAAAGAAGCTCATGATAAGGAAAATCAAAGCTACACCTTACTGTTAGAGCAAAGAGAAAAAGATAAGAATTTAAATGCCAATATCTTAAAGTTTCAAAAAGTAAGTGCTGACCTAGAAGAAAAACTAAGGGATGAGAGTTATTACATCGACCTTCGTGAAAAAAGAGAAAAAGCTATTTATGCCAAAAATATAGAGCTTTTAGAAAAAAGTCTAGAAAAAAATGAGGCAAGTCTAGTAGCAAATGAAAATCAATTAGAAAAAGCAAGTAAACTTTTAAAAGAAATTGACCTAGAGATAGAGAAAAGTAATGAGTACTATCAATTAATCAATGAGAAAAATAAAAATCTAGATAAGCTAAAAATAAACAAAACTAAGCTAAAAGACTCCATCAGTGATTTAAAAGAATTTAAAGAAAAAGAAAAGTCCTACCTACAAATAGAAAAAGACTTGCTAAGTATAAGTGAAATAAATAAGGCAAATGAAGATTTAAAAGAAAAGCTAGAAAGTAACCGTAAGGACTTATACGAGCTAAATAATAGCTTGGATGATAAGAGAAATGAGAGTCTATCTCTTGAAAAAAATCTTGCTGATTTAAAGCAAAGTAAAAAGCAAGTTGAGGATGATTTGGCAACCTATAAGAAAAACCAAGATTTACTAGAAAAAATAAATGCAAACGAAAAAGATTTAATAGCTAAGGAAAAAGAGCAAAGTCAATTACTTGGGCAAGTAGAAAAATATGAACAAAACAGAAAAATCATAGAAATAAATAAACTTATAGATGACCTAAATGATACAGGAACTTGCCCAGTATGTGGGGATAAGCATGAAAATCATTTTGAAAAACTAGCAGTAGAAGAAATAGATATTGAATTTATAAATAAAAGCATAAATCAGATAAATACTGAGCTAACAAAGCTTAAAACAGAAAATGATTTTTATAAAGAATCTATAAGTAAAGTAAAAGAAATAGATCAAATATTAAAAGAAAATTCTAATCTTGAAGTTAAAATATATAATATAGAAAAAGAAAAAGAAGATTTGGAAAAATCTATTAATAAACTTGTGGAAGCAAGTGACAATAAAAAAGAAATCCTTAATAAAAATACAGCTGATATAAAGATTAATAATAATCTCTTAGACCAGTTAAAAGAAAAGACAAGGGAGTCAGAAGAGCTAAAAATCTACTACCAGTCTAACAAAGAAAAGATGCAGGCCCTTGATTTAGAAAATTTATCTAATGAATTAGAAAATCTAGATAAGAAGATAGATTTCTTAGAAGAAGAGATAAAAGAAATAAACCAAAGGCACAATAATCTCCTTAACCAGCAAACAAAAACTCAAACTGAGGTAAAAAATTATAAAGAAAATATCAAAAATGCTAAGGATGAAATTGCAAATACAAAAACTGATTTAAATAATAAAATTGCACAACAATTTAGAAACTTCGATGAATATAAATCATACCTAGCTTTATTTGATGAGATAAAAGCTAAATCAAATCAGATAGATGAGTATTTTAAAATTTTAGAAGAGCTAAGAATCAACTTTAAAAACTTAAAAGAATTTGAAGGTAGGGACCTAGTTGATTTAGAAAAAATAGAAAATGAGATTAGAAAATCAAGCAAAAACCTTAGTCAAATAAATGAAGAAATTTCAAATGTTAAGGTCAAAATCTTAACGGTCAAAGACATATTAGCAAATATAAAAACATTAGAAGAAAAATACGAAAAATTATCTGATGAGAGTGTAATTCTAGATAAACTAGCAGAAATTGCCAATGGATTTACAGGAAAGGTAGCCGGTAGGCAAAAAGTAGATTTTGAGACCTTTGTTTTAACTTATTATTTTGATAGGGTCCTAAACTATGCCAACAAAAGACTTTTACAAATGTCAAATGGCCAATTTACCATGGCCCGCACTTCAGAAGGGCAAAGTCTAAGATCCCAATCAGGTCTAGATATAGAAATCCTAGATGCAAATACTGGAAAAACTCGCCCAGCATCCACTTTATCTGGTGGAGAATCATTTTTAGCTTCCCTTTCTCTGGCACTCGGTTTATCAGATGAGATAAGTGCAGAAAATGGTGGCATTACCATTGATACTTTATTTATAGATGAAGGTTTTGGTACCTTATCTGATGATTATTTAGGCAAAGTTATAGAACAGATAGAAAAGCTTTCTTATGACAATAAATTCGTAGGCCTAATTAGCCACGTAAATGAATTAAAAGATGCCATTGATGGCAAAATCCTTGTAACTTATCGAGAAGATAAGGGAAGTAGCTTAGAGGTAATAGCATGATAAATACAATTATTTCAAAGTCACCTAATGCTAATAGCATGTATATTTACAAAAAAATAGAAGAAAATTTAGATAATAATGAAAGAGCATTTTTAATAGTCCCAGAGCAATATACATTACAATCTGATATAAATCTTATGGATAATATTTCTTATAAGACGGTTATGGATGCCAAGGTCTTATCTTTTTCATCGCTATCAAGATTTATAATTGATAGGACAGGTGGCCTTGCTGATAATATCCTAAGTAAGTCTGGCAAAATTATCTTGCTAAGCAATATCTTAAGAGATATCAATGATGATTTAACCATTTTTAAGGGCAAGTATAACAATATTGACTTTATAAATGACATAGAATCTATCATTACAAATATAAAAGACAATAACTTTGACCAAGCCTTTTATGAAGATATCAGAGAAAATTCTGATGATGAAATATTAAAATTAAAATTTAAAGAAATAAGACTAATCTATGAGGCCTACCAAAAAGAAATAAAGGATAAGTTTCTAGATTCAGAAGATAGGCTAAACCAAGTTATTACAAGGCTGCCTAGCTGCGATTTTTTAAGAGATGCAAACTTTTATTTTGATAAGTTTGACTATGTTTCTGATATAAAGATGGATTTTATAGCAGAACTTGTAAGACTGGGAGCAAGGGTAAATGTAGCCTTCACCTTAGATAAGACTTTTATAAATAATCCCATGGCCAAGGACCTAGAAATATATGATATGGCCAACAAATTTTATTATAGACTTAAGGATATTGTTAAGATTAATGAAATAAACCTAGATACACAAATAAATCCCCATGATGATATTAACCACCTGTGTGTAAACTTTGAAAGATATAACCCTCTAGCATATAAGGGTAATCCTTCAAATATCCACTTGCTAGAATCTATATCAACAAAAACAGAAGTAGAAAATATAGCTTTAACTATAAATAAATTAGTTTATGAAAACAACCTGCGTTATAAGGATATAGCAATATATATAACTGATGCTGACCAATACGAAAATGAAATAAAAAAAGTATTTAATAGGTATGATTTGCCAGTCTTCCTTGATAAAACTAACAAATTATCTGATAACCATATTGTAAGAAGCTGGATGGCAGCCCTCAGGCTTGTAATCTATGATTTTAACGCCCATGATTTATCTTACTTTTTAAGGTCAAATATTTTTGATTTTGGAGAGGGTGCATCCGATAAGATAATAATTTTTCAAAATTATATCAATACTCGTAAAATAAAGGGCTCTATGTTCTTAGAAGATAAGTATTTTGACCTAGATATAGAATTTTATAAAAATCTTTACAAGGATGATCCCCTTGGAGATGAAAAATTACTTGCCAAAATAAGTGAAGAAAAAATAGTAAAAGAAATTAGAAGAAAAATATTAAAGCTTTTAAGCAATCTATTAGAAATTAAAGAGAAAAGTGAATCGACAACTTCTGAGATTATCGAGGCTATTTATGATATGATAAGCAATACATCTTTTATAAAGGGAATCAATAACTATCAAAATATTCTCCTAGAAGAAGGGGATTTAGATGATTATGATGAAAATGACCAAGTTTGGGATAAGTTTATTGCTATATTAGAAGAGCTTATGAACTTAATGGCAGATAGGAAATCAACTTTAAAAGCAACTTACGACATTATCCTAGCTACTGCAGCCGATATTGATATAGGTATCATCCCGCCAACTAAAGATCACATAACAGTAACAAACTTTAAAAGACCTAGAGTATCTCAAAGGCCAGTTAATTTTGCCCTAGGACTTAACGATACATTTTTTCCATCGAAAGCTAGTGGAGAATTTTTAATAGGCAAAGAAGATAAGGATAAGCTAGCTGGTCTTAATCTCGATTTAAAAATCTATGAAGAAGACATGGAAGAACGCGAAAAATTAAATCTTTATAAGATGATAAGCGTATCAGATAAAATTTATTTATCCTTTGCCCTAAGTGATAAGGATGGAGGAGCTATTAATAAGTCTATAGTTTTAAATGATATTTTAAAAATATTCCCAGGTTTGAAAGCTACAGATTTAACTAGCCTACCCCTAGATCAAATAATTTATTCAAAAGAACTGTCCCAAAAATATACCATGAATACCCTGTGGAGGATTCGTAAAGGGGAGGGAGTAGGTAAAAATGATTTAACCTTTAGTAAATCTTACCTATCCTACCTAAAAGATTATGGAGATTTTGAGACTATGGTGGATGGTTTGTATTATTCAAATATTAAAAATAACTTGAATGAATCAAATGCCCATAATCTCTATTCTAAAAATCACTTTAATGTTACAGAAATAGAAACTTATTCTAAATGTCCATATAGGTACTTTGTAAACTTTGGTATCAAACCTTATTATGAAGAAAATTACGATGTTGATCAAAGAGAGCTAGGATCAATAGTTCATAATTCCTTAGAAGATGTATCAAGGTTAATTAAAGATAGTGATATAGAAAATGTTACAAATGAAGAACTTGATCAATTAATTATAGAAAACTTTTCTAAAAGTATAGATAATTACCTAGACAAGGCTCGTAGAGACGATCCACGCAATGAATTTATCCTAAATAACTTAATTAAAAATACAAAGAATAACTCTAAAGAGGTTATCAACCAACTTAAAAAAGGTGAATTTAAAGTAGCAGATGTAGAGGTAGACTTTGGTTATAACAAAGAAAATGGACTGCCAGGAGTATATGTGGATGATCAAAATTACCTAAGAGGTAGGATTGATAGGATAGATAAGGCAGAAAATTATCTAAGGATTATAGACTATAAGACTGGTAAAAAAGTGTTTAAGATAGTAAATATCCTAAATGGCCTAGACCTTCAGCTTTTAGTTTACATGATGAGTGCAAAATCTAAGGGAAATGAAATCATTCCTATTGGCTCATTTTATATGCCATTATCAGATGAGCTAGAAAAAATGGAAGGCTCTTACGAAAAGTCCAATATTGAGAAAATTTATGAAGATAAATTTAAGATGAATGGGTTAATAGTAAAAGTAAACGAAGAAGTCTTTAAGCTTATAGATAAGGAAAACTACGATAGCAAAAATATTGGGGTTATAGATACAAAAAACACAGATATTTTATCTACTGAAGAAGAGCAACTAGTAAATGATTTTGCCAAAGACCTTATAAGTAAATACATCAAAGAAATCAAGATGGGCAATATAAAACTTCATCCAATAAAATATTCTGATACACAAAATGAATGCCAGTACTGTGACTTTAAAGGTATATGTAAGTTTGATGAGAGCATAGATAGTGATAAGTATAGGGACTTTGATAGCAAAAAAACTATAAAAGACCTTTATAAAAATAGGGAGGATCTAGATGAGTGATATAGTTTATACACCTGGACAAGAGAAGGCCATAAAAGAGCGAGATAAAAATATAATAATTTCTGCTGCTGCTGGATCTGGTAAAACTAGGGTCTTAGTTGATAGGGTAATAAGCCTTATGCTAGATGAAAAAGTTCCTATAGATAAGATGATTATAGTTACCTTTACCAACAAGGCTTCCATTGAGATGAAAGATAGGATTAGAGAAGCCTTAGAAGATCAAATAAAAATCGATCCTGCCAATAAATTTTTAAAAGACCAGTTAAAATTATTAAAACACGCCCATATCCAAACCCTCCACTCCTTTGCATCAGATATGCTTAGAGAATACTTTTATTATTTTGATGACCTTAGCCCAAACTTTAGCATCATCAGTGACAATGCCAATGTAATTTTAAAAGAAGAAGCCATAGATGAAGTTTTTGATGAAGAATACGCTAAAAAAAGTGATGACTTTCATAACTTCATCCACAACTTTGCCACTAGCCGCAATGATAGGGCAGCAAAATTAATCATTTTAAAAACCTACGATAAGCTAACATCTCAGATAGACCCTATAGCTTGGTTAGATAGCAAAACTAGAAGTCCTTTTGATTTTAATATTTTTAAAGGAATTGTAAGAGAAAAAGTAGACTTAATCTTAGAAGACATCAGCAAAAATAAATCCCTAGCTAGGGAAAATAATTTGCGTGTTGAATACGAGGATATGCTTAGTGATGATTATCATCTTGTAAACAGTCTAAACCAGCTAATATTTACAGACTGGGATTCATTTATAGAAAAGATCAACAAGGCCAAATTTACTACCATGGTAAGGGCTCGAAAAGATGAAAAAGATATCCAAGCTATAATAAAAAATAATAGGGACCTTTATAAAAAAGAGTTAAAAAATATTAGCTCCCTAGTTTTAAATACCAACTCCCATATAATAAGTGAATTTAGTAAAAAAGAAGTAGAAGTTTTAAAAGAAGTTAATTATCTGACTAAAAGATTTATAAAAAAATATCAGGCTAAAAAGAAAGATAAGTCTTACCTTGACTTTAACGATATAGAAGCAGAATTTATAAAATTAATAGACAATGAAGAAGCCAACCAAGTTTTAAGAGAAAGATTCGCCTATATATTCTTTGATGAGTACCAAGATAGTAACGAAATCCAAAACTATATCATAGAAAAATTAAAATCAGAAGATAATTTATTTTTTGTAGGAGATGTCAAACAATCTATTTACGGTTTTAGACGTGCCGAGCCAGGGCTTTTCCTAGACAAACTCGAATCATATGATAGTGATGAAAACAAAGATTCTATTAGGATAAACCTAAATGAAAACTTTAGGACAGATGAAGATATTATAGATTTTGTAAACTATATTTTTGATAGGCTGATGACTAAAGAAGCTTCTGGTATAGATTATAAAAATGGCGGCCACAGACTAAATCCTACCAAAGAATTTGATAAAGCTAATCCAAAATCAGAAGTCCACGTCCTAGAAGAAAAGTTATCCGAAGAGAATCACTTGGTAAGGGTAATAGAAAATCTAATAGAAGAGGGATACGAGTATAAGGATATAGCAATACTTTTAAGAAGTGGTTCTAAATCTTATTTATACGAAAATGCCTTTAAAAAAGCAGGTATTCCATTTTTTAATGATATAAGTAAAGTTTCCTTTGGAGCGGTAGAAGTTACATTTTTTATAAATATGCTAAAGCTCATTGCAAATCCAAAAGATGACATAACTCTTTTATCAGTTATCCGCAGTGATATATATAAGTTTAGCGAAGATGATATAGCAGCTATTAGGCTAGATTCAAAATATGCTAAATTTCATGAAGCCTTTGAAAATTATAATAAGGATGATGATATTTTAGTAAAAATAAATGACTTTAAAACAGCATTTAACGACTTTTCCTACCAATTATCTCTTATGGACTTATATGAATTTGGTAACTATATATTTGAAAATTCTAAGTTTTACGAATTTTTAATGGCCCGTGATAGGGCAAGCGATAGGATAGCCAATGTCGAAGCTTTTATAGATCTTATGAATGATTTTGAAGCAAATAATGACAATGGCTTGTACGGATTTTTAGACTATGTAGAAAATTTATCCTTATACCAAACAGATAATATAAACCCAGCCCGTGAATTATCAGAAAATGAAAATCTAGTTAGAATTATGACCATCCATAAGTCCAAGGGTCTAGAATTTCCAGTAGTTATTTTAGCAGATGCTAACAAGAGATTTAATAACAAACACCTAAGAGAAAGTGTAGTTTTTGATGATGATTTAGGTATAGGTATAAATGTAGCTGACTATGAAAATAAAATAAGGCTAACATCTCTTAAAAAAGACCTGATTACAGAAAAAATGACCATGGAAAATAAGAGAGAAGAAATGAGAGTCCTCTACGTTGCCCTAACCCGTGCTATAAATAAACTTATAGTAGTTGGAAATAGAAATCTAAACACAGTAAATAAATTAAATAGTAGGGATGATTATCTAAATATGTCAACCTACCTAGATTGGATTATAGCAAGTCTTTCTGAGGATAAAATAAGTCTAGATTTATTAGAAAATGAATACACTACAGATGAACTTTCTAATATAGCAGAAATTTTAACCTTTACTGAAGAAAGTGACTATAAAGTAAGTAAGGGAGAGGATATATCAGATATTTTAGCAGCTAGTGCTAAGGATAAGCTTTATGATAAGTTTGTAGATTTATTTACAAAAAGATATAAATATGAGGCTGATACCAAAGATTCTATCAAAAAATCTGTAACAGAGATTAGCAAAAACTTTAATCCAGAAGAAGATGGCTACGAACTGCCATCCTACAGTAAATTTGAAGAAACAGGAGAGTTTAGAAAACCAAACTTTATTTCTGAAGTAAGAGAGTACAAGCCAACCGATAGGGGAACTATTATCCATAAAGTTTTCCAAGGACTATCTTATCAAAAATATGATAATAGGAGCCTAGATCGAGCGCTTAAAAGATTAGTTCTAGAAAATAAAGTAAAACAAGATGAGCTAAAGGTCATAGAAGAAGAAAAAATTATAGCCTACTTTAAAAACCCTATAATAAAAAATCTCTACCAAAATGCAGCAAATATCAGAAAAGAAGAAACTTTCTTGATGAAATATGAGGACTATTATGTAAATGGGCAGATAGATATTATGTTTGAATTTGAAGATGAGATAGTCTTACTAGATTTTAAAACAGATAAAATAAAAAGAGAAGGCCTCTATGATGACCAGCTTAAAATTTATAAATTAGCCATTGAAGAAAGTTTAAAAAAACCAGTAAAAAAATCATATATTTTTTGGTACAATTTTTCTGATTTAGAAGAAGTAAATCATAATTTTTAAAATTCATTTGAAATCCATTTTAAATCGATATACAATTTCCTTAGACATCGATGTACTAACAAATATTGGAGAATATAAATTGAATTTTTATTTAAAATGTGAATTGGAAAATATCCCTGACTCAGAATTTATATATATGAGAAGAGTAGGTGAATATGGACCAGAAAATAAAATATTAATGGAAAGATTTAAAAGTTGGTTAAGGAATAATATTGCATTTGATAAAGACACAACTATACTTTCTATAGCTTTAGATAACCCAGAACTAATTAGTCCAAGTGAGTGCAGATATGATGTAGGAATGATTTTTAAAGATAATTTTATAGAAAACGACATAGAAGAAGAAATTTATTCTAGAAAAATTAGAGGTGGAAAGTATCTAATATTTTTAATTCCACACACCCAAGAGAGTATACAAAGTATCTGGATAAATTATCACATAATATTGATACAGAAAGGATACTATCAGGATTATAAAAGGCCTATTATAGAAAGATATAAAAAAAGTTTGGTCGATAATCACTTATGCGAGCTTTGTGTACCAATAATATAATTTAATATTGATTTAAGTCTCATAAGCTATTGTTTTAGCTTATGAGACTTTTTTTAATAAAAACCTCCATTTATATGGATTATATCTCCAGTTATATAGCTTGCCTCATCTGAAATTAGATAGCTAACAAGGCCCGCAATCTCTTCTGGTTTTGCAAACCTATTAGTTGCAACCTCATTTTTTAATGCTTCTAATTCTTCCTTGCTAAAATCATTTTTCATCATATCAGTTTCTACAATTCCTGGGGCAATAGCATTTACTCTTATCCCAGAGGGAGCTAGTTCTTTTGCCATAGCCTTTGTAAAAGTATTTATAGCACCCTTTGATGTAGAATATAAAGCCTCCATGCTAGCACCAAAATCTCCCCAGATAGAGCTCATATTTATAATTACTCCATATTGGTTAGAAATCATATTTGGTATAGCACGCTTGCTATTTAGAAAAACTGAATTGAGGTTGGTATTTATAACATTTTGCCAAGTATCAAAGTCTATATCTTGGATAAGGGAAAAGTGAGAAATTCCTGCATTATTTATTAAAATATCAACATGGCCAAAGTTTTGCTCAGCTATGGCAAACATATTTTCTACTTCACCTTCCTTAGAGGCGTCAGCTTTTATAGCAATAACATTTGGATTAGTTTCTCTAAGTTCATTCATCAATTTAATAGCTTGATTTTTACTCTTGTTATAATTAATTATTATCTTATACTCATCATTTAGTCTTCTAGCAATGGCAGCACCTATGCCACGAGAAGATCCTGTTATTAGAACTGTTTTCATATTAAAATTATAACACAAGAGGGTATATATGATAGCAAAGGAGTGAATATTATGGATTATTTTACATTAAATGACGGCACAAAAGTACCTGCAATAGGGTTTGGTACTTATAAAATAACTGAAGAAAAAGATATGGACCTTGCAGTAGAAACTGCACTTAAGGCTGGTTATACTTATTTTGATACAGCTAAGTTTTACGAAAATGAAGACCTATTAGGAAAATATTTAAAAACATATGGTAAAAATCGCGAAGATTATCAAATAGCTACAAAAATATGGCCAAACGCTTACTCTGCTGATAAGGCAAAAGAATCTATTGATGGATCTTTAAAAGATTTAGGTGTTGACTACCTAGATGTAGCATTATTACACTGGTATGGAGAAAACTATAAAGAAGCTTGGAAAGTTTTAAATGATTACAAGGACCAAGGTATCATAAAAAGCATTGGTGTATGTAACTTTTCTATAAAGCAAATGTCAGAGTTATTAAAAGAGGGGCCAGTACCAGTTGTTGACCAATTAGAAAGCCACCTACACTTACAAGATAAGGATACTCATCAGTTTTTAAAAGAAAATAAAATTCTTCACCAAGCATGGGGACCACTTGCCCAAGGTAAGTCGAATTTACTAGATGAAGATGTCCTAGAAGATATTGGTAAGAAATATAACAAAACTCCAGCTCAAATTGCCCTAAAATGGAATATTGAAAGAGGAGTTATGGTTTTAGTAAAATCATCTCATGAAGAAAGAATATATGAAAATATAGATTTATTTGACTTTAACCTAACAGATGAAGATATGAATGCCCTAGCAAGTCTTGATAAGAAAGAAAGATATTCTGCAAATCCTGAAGATAAGGAATGGTTAGAAAAAGCCGCTAATATGTAATTTTATTATTATATATTAATAAAACTTTGAAAAACAGGGGAGTTATTAAATAAACTTATAAAAGAATATTTGGCAAGTAAATTTAATTGGCCTATGATAGCTTTAACAATACTTATTTACATTTAAAAATTACGAAAAAAGAGTAGGCTTATCTATAAGCGCAGAGAGTTGGAGTTTGGTGAGATCCATCCTTAAAAGTAAGTTCGAAAATCATTTTTCTTTTGCCCATCTGAACTAAGTAAGTTGTGTCGCCATGGTTGGCGTTGTCAAAACCCGGCATTGTTAGATGCTTGAGTTGCTTATTTTATATAAGAATAAAGGTGGTAACGCGGAAATTTTCGTCCTTTGTCTATTGTAGGCAAGGGACTTTTTTATTGGATAGACATTGCTGTAGCTGCCCTAAATTTTGGTTTTGTAATAGCCCAAGCTATAAGAAGATTTGGTGGGGGAGATGAAAAAGAGGTTACAAAGTACGAAGTAAAGGCTGGTGATCTTGCAGGAGTTGTTTTAATGTAAAGAAAAAGACGAGTAAAGTTATTACTCGTCTTTTTAGTTTATATTTTATTTTACTTATTTTCTTTTTGTAGCAAATAATCCAGCTGCAGCAAGTGATAGGCTTGCATATACTCCAGTTAGGGCAGTGATACCTGTTTTTGGGTTGCTAGACTTTTTAACTTCTTTGTTAATAGTTTTGCTTGCTTTTTTATCTTCTTTTACTTCTTTAGCAGCTTTTGGAGATTTTTCGCCTTTTACTTGTTTAGCAGGTTTTTTATTGTCTACTTTGTTATCTGCTGTGTTTTCAGCAATGAACTCAACATTTGATAGTCTTGTCTCAAGCACTTTAATTGCTGCATCTACTTCTTCTTGGCTAGTAAATGTTGCCTTTAATACTTCTTCAGCATATGATAACGCATTATTGTAAGCTTCAATGTTTTCTTTATTATCTACTAATTTCAAATTTTTTACTTGTTTGATTCGAGCTTCTAATTGTGCTTTTGATACTTCTTTTTCAAGCATTCTTGGATTATTTATAAATTCATCAGTTTTATTGATTGTGTAAGTATCTATTACTTTTCCATATGGATCAATTGTTGTTATTGTAAAAGTGTTTTTATCAAAGGTTAAGTAAGAGAATAATTGATTTCTATCATCTAAACTTTTTGCAACAAACCATTGATTTTCTCCAATTGGGTTATAGAATTTTGTACCAGAAGCTGTTGTTAGAGTCAAAAATACTGTTCCACGTGGGTTAGTAACTTCATTTCCTTCATAGTTTAGTTCTATACCATCTACTATAACTTTTCCATCTTTATAGATAGCGTTATTAAATAACTTTGTTTCTCCATCTTCGATTTTTGCGTTTTTATCCTTAGGATCTATTCCATAAGCGTCTTTGAATGATAATGCTTGTTCTCCAGCTAGCATTTGTTTGCTTCTTGCGTAGACATGGTCGTGTCCACCAAATACTGCATCAACTCCATTTTCATTAAATATTCTTAGAAGCTCATGGCGTCTTTGTTGGATGTCTGTATCAGATGTATGTTTAGCTGTTGAATATGGAGCGTGGTGGAAAGAAACTATAGTCCATGAGAAGTTTGAACCACGTTTTTTAGTTGCTTCTGCTTTTGCTTTTTCTATGAATGCTTTATGTTCTTCTGTATTTCTATTGTTTGAATTAAGGTTTAGAAAAAGTGCATCACCATATGTGTAATAGAAGTTTCCAGGCATAAAGGTTGTTGATCCATCTTCATTAATTTCTGAAATAGAACCAAGATTTGATTCGTTAGGTAGATAAAAATGGTCAGAAAATGTTGTATTTTGAAGACTTGTATCATCCTTATCCATGCTTAATTCGTGATTTCCTGCAACTGTTGCAAGGACTCTTTGTTTAAATATTGGAAGTTCTAATAGGGAATCAGATTCGCCTTCGTATCCTGCCACTTGAACGTTATCACCCATGGAATAATAAAAGTGAGGGTCTAGCTCTTCGGTTTTTTTAAGAGTTTTCTTAAAATCAGCAATATCTTGGTCTACTTTACCTTGTGTGTTTTTGTTAAGGCCAACTGAATCCCAAACTCCATCACCTGATCCGATTTGAGAGTCTCCATAAGCAAGAACGCTAAATTTATTATTTTCACCAAGGGCTTTTGTTTTTAATGTAAAGATATCTGATTTATAAGAACCCGTTTGTACATAGTATTCATATGATTTTCCCGGCTCAACTTCAGCAATTGCAGTATATGTGCTGTATCCATTTGAATCATTAGTCTTTCTAGCTCTTATTACATTATATGTTTTATCGCCAAAATGTAATTTTGAATCTTTATTTACTTCACCTTTTGCGTACCAAGTAACTGCAACTTGTCTTTCATTTTCTCCCATATTTACAACCACGTCTTTGATTGGAGTTAAAACAGGTTTTAAATTGTTGTTAGCGTACGCACCATCTTTTTTACCGTATTCGCCGTCAGTTTCTTCTAATTTTCTCTTAACTTCTGGATCAATGTTTATAACATTTTTATCAGCACCAAAAGATTTTCTTTCTGTATTAGTAGCTCTGTCAAACTTATCAGTGCCATCTTCTTGTCTAATTTCAGATTCGTTTTTTTCATCAGCTAAGTACTCATCTTCATTTTCATTAGATGAATTTGAATAGTAGTTAATTTCAGAAATTTCACTATTTTCAGTTGATAAAGTTTCTTCTAAATTAGCTTCATATGTGCTAGGAGCATCAAGAGTCTCTTTACTTTCGACTATAGCAGTTTTATTTTCTACTGCTAAATCTTCTGCTGCATATGTATCTTGTACTGGGAAAATTGCAGCACTTGCACTGGCAATAGCTAAGGCTAAGACTAATTTGTTATTTTTTTTCATAAGAACCTCCATAAAATTTTTCAAGGCTATTATATATGGTTAGTGTTATAAAATTTGCACAATATTGTAAAATTTATGTAAATTTTTTGTATTATAAATTTAATTAATATAAATAATCATTATCAGTTAAATTTAAAAAAAATAGAGTACAGTAATATTATTATGTAAAATTTATAAAAAGGAGGTCTTATGGATAGACAAGCTTATAGTAATAAGTATTTGATTAAAAAATTCTTACCCTACTATAACCCATATAAAAAAATTCTCTTTGCAGACTTATTTGCATCTGCTCTAACTACAGTTTCCCAGCTTGTATTACCACTTTTATTGTCAAGTTTAACAGACTGGGCCCAGCTGGGACTTTTAGATGCAAGTAGAGTTGTCAAAGTAGGAATTGTATATACAGTTACAAAAATAATTGAAGTAGCTGCTAGATATTTTATGCAATCCCTAGGCCATATCATGGGGGCAAAGATTGAACGTGATATGAGAGCAGATGTATTTAATCATTTGCTAACTATGGATACAGAATTTTTCAATGAAGCTCGCATAGGAGCTTTGATGAGTAGGATAACCACAGATTTATTTGATATTACAGAATTTTCCCACCATGTACCAGAAGAATTATTAGTGGGTGCTATAAAATTAATCTTATCCTTTATAGTATTGCTTACTATAAACTGGAAACTTTCTTTAATTATATATATAATCATCCCAATCATGTTTGTCTTTTCTAGTAAAAAACGTAAAGAATTTAGAAAAGCAACTATGAATGTAAAAAGACAAATTGGTGATATCAACTCAGGAGTAGAAGATACCCTACTTGGTATATCAGTTGTAAAATCTTTTGCTAATGAAGAAACTGAAAAGGATAAGTTTCAAGTAAACAATGATAAGTTCGTAGCCATAAAGAAGAAAAGATACTTTGATATGGCTGGATTTTTTATGATAAATGAAGCTTTTGCAGGACTTATGTATGCAATTCTGATCTTTGTAGGTGGTTTTTTTGTCATAAAAGGAGAAATTTCTCCAGGGGATCTTATTGCCTTTACCATGTACCTAAATATGCTAGTAACTACTATTGAAAGATTAATTAACTTTACAGATGTATTCCAAGCAGGAACTACTGGTATAGAAAGATTTACAGAAGTTATGGAAATGGATAATAGTATCTTTGATGATGAATATGCCAAAGATTTAACTGATGTAAAAGGAAAAATTGACTTTGACCATGTTTACTTTAAATATCCAGAAACTAGCGAAGATGACCCATATGTATTAGAAAATATCAACTTTAATGTAGATGTTGGTGAAAATATCGCTTTAGTAGGTCCATCAGGTGCAGGAAAAACTACCATTTCTAAATTAATCCCAAGATTTTATGATATTGCAAAAGGTTCTATAAAAATAGATGATACTGATATAAGGGATTTAACCTTAGAATCACTTCGTGATAATATCGGTATTGTCCAACAAGATGTTTATTTATTTAGTGGAACTGTAAAAGATAATATCCGTTATGGCAAGGAAGATGCTACAGATGAAGAAATCTTAAGGGCTGCAGAACTTGCAGGAGCTACAGAATTTATAAATGATCTGCCATTTGGCATGGATACTCACATTGGGGAACGTGGAGTAAAATTATCTGGTGGTCAAAAACAAAGAATTTCTATAGCAAGAGTTTTCTTAAAGAATCCACCAATCTTAATTCTTGATGAGGCAACCAGTGCCTTAGATAATAAAAGTGAAGCAATTGTTCAAAAATCTCTGGAAACTTTATCAAAGGGAAGAACAACAATTACCATTGCTCATAGACTTTCTACTATTATAAATGCTGATGAAATCTTGGTATTAACCTATGATGGTATTGTAGAGCGAGGTAACCACAAAGATCTTCTTGATAAAAAAGGCATATATTACAACCTATATAATAGTAACAATGAAGAATTATTTGGGTAAAGAATGGTTTAAAAGACCATTCTTTTTTGCTTTCAAGAAAAAGTAAACTTTGATATAATTTTATTAGAATGGAGAAATTTATGAAATTTTTTGGAAAAATCTTACATGGTCTAGCAACAGGCCTAGGTACATTTTTTAATGCACTAATAAATATTATGAATGTCATAGTAGTTACCTTTGAGGGTATAAGGCAGCTATTATTTATGATATTTATATTTGGTTGCTCTACAATATTTATTTTCCCGATAATTCCTTTATTACTACCAAAAGAAGTAATGTATTTTATTTTTGCAGTAATATTTATACCGATACTTGGTCCTAAGTTTATTTCTTTTTTAAGGTATATAAACTATACACTTACTGAGTGGATGTATGATAGAGCTGATTCTATGATAACTGGCCAAAAAGTGGGCTATGAAAGTCTTTCAGATTATTCTGATAAATATATCTATGAACAAGAACAAATGCGACGCCGCCAAAGAGAAGAAGAGGCTCGCCGTCAGCAAGAAGAAATGAACCGCCGCTTTGAAGAATTTGTTAGAAACTTTGGTGGATATCAAAATTCTAGGTCCTATGGGGGTGGTTATAACACTGGCTATGGCCAAGGCCAATACTCAGGTTATAATGGTGTAAACGATCTTGGCTTTAAGGAAAAATATGAACAAGCTTGTAAGATACTAGGTGTTGGTGTTGATGCTGATATTTATGAAGTAAAATTAAATTATAGAAAGCTTGCTAAAAAATATCATCCAGATCTTAATAAAGATCCAGATGCTACTACAATGTTTACTAAAGTTAATGATGCTTACGAGTTTTTGACAGAGGAAAATATTAAAAAATATAAGCAAAATTACCTTTAAAATAAAGATTTGAAAAGGATAGGCAATGATAAATGAAAAAATTAAAACACTGGAAGAAGCTGTAATTCTTTCAGAGATTGCATCATCAGCAGGAGCTCTGATGCTTGCCAATGGGGCTGAGATTTATAGGGTAGAGGATACAGTTGAAAGGATAATTAGGTCAAAAGATTCTATAAAAGATGTAGATGTTTTTTCTTCTTATAATACAATTATCATTTCATTTTCCTACAAGGGAGAGATTCATACCAATATGCGTAGGGTCAGAAGCCGTGGGAACAACCTATATTATGTAGATAGGGTAAATACTTTTTCTAGGAATTTCTCAGCAGGCCTATATACCCTAGATGAGGCTCTTTTAGAAATTGATAAGATAAAAAAGGAAAAATCTGTTCCAGTTGCCCTAAGAATTCTAGGGGCAACTGTAGCAGCAGGGTCCTACTCGATTCTGTTAGGTGGAGATATCATAGACATACTATCAGCCTTTTTGGTAGGATTTTTGGCCTTTAGGTTTTCCCTATTTCTAGAAAGAAATAAATTAAACTTTTTTGTAGTTAACTTTTTATATGGTTTTATACTTTCTTTATTAGCTTTAGTTATAAATGAGATTACTCCAATTAGCATTAATATCGTAATCATCGGGGGCATGATGGCCTTTGTACCAGGGGTTATGCTTACAAATGCAGTAAGAGACTTAATGAGCGGGGATGCCCTAAGTGGGATAACAGGAACTGCCATGGCCATATTAATTTCAATTGCTCTAGCAGTGGGAGTTGCAACACCTATTAGTATATGGAGGTTATTTTAAATGTCATATTTAATTCAATTTATAGCCGCAATCATGTCAACAGTAGGATTTGCCCTAGTGTTTTCGGTACCTTTAAAAACTTTATTGGTATCTGCTGTCAATGGGGGATTTGGATGGATCGTTTTTAAATATGTTATAGATACTACAGGTAGTAAGTACATAGCGGTATTTTTATCAGCCCTAAGTATAACCTTTGTTTCAGAAATGTTAGCAAGACGTCTAAGATACCCAGCATCAGTATTTATAATTCCAGGAATTATTAACTTAGTTCCAGGAGAGGGTATATATAATACAATGGGATTTTTTGTAAATAATCAATCTGAGTTAGCCATAGAAAGTTTTTATAGCACTATAGTTGTAGCAGGGTCCATATCATTTGGCATATTACTAGCAAGTTCCTTCTCAACTTCGCTTAAAACTTTTAGAACAAGATCAGTAAATAGAACAAATTATCTAAGGAGAAAAAAATGATAAAAGAAATATATTTAGCAGGCGGATGCTTCTGGGGAGTAGAAGCATACTTTAAAGAAATCAAGGGAGTAGTGGATACAGAAGTAGGTTATGCAAATGGTAAAACTGAGCAAACAACCTATGAAGAAGTAGCATCTACTGACCATGCAGAAACTGTTCATATAAAATATGATGATGAACTAATTAGTCTTGAAAAATTATTAGAATACCTATACTACATTATTGATCCATTTAGTGTTGATAAACAAGGCAACGATAGAGGTCGCCAATATAGGACTGGTATTTATTCAACAAATGCGGAAGACTTAGAAAAAGCTAGAGAATTTTTAAACGAAAAACAAACTAGTGCAGATAAAAAAATTCAAGTTGAAGTAGAAGAGTTAAAAAACTTTATAGTAGCAGAAGACTACCACCAAGACTACCTAGATAAAAATCCAACCGGCTACTGCCATATTAACCTTAATGATAGACCTAACTTATAATTAACTTTGTTTAAACTTAATATATTATATAATTAAGTTACTAATATTGTTAAGGAGGAAGAGATGAAAAGTAATTTTATTAGTAAGATTTCTTTGGCAACTGCAATGCTTTTAGCATTTACAGCTTGTGGGGCTGAGCAAAACGCAGAAGACACAGCTACAAATGATACAAGTGTAGAACAACCAGTTGAGCAAGAGCTAGAAGAAGCAAAAGATGATTTAGCTGATGAAGAAGCTGAAACAGTTGAAGAAGAAACAGAAAAAGAAGACGCTAGTCAAGACAATATCTTTGAGGGAAGAACTTTAAATGTAGTGGCTACAAGTGACTCATATGTTCCGTTATTTGAAGAATTTACCAATGAAACTGGTGCGGATGTAGAGTTTCTTTCAATGTCTAGTGGTGAAGTTATTTCAAGAACAAAAGCAGAAGGCAAAGCAATGGCTGACCTTTGGTTTGGTGGTGGACTAGATGCCTTTATGGCAGCGAAAGATGATGGATTATTAGAAGAATATAATTCAGATATGACCTATAAAATCCCAGAAGAATACAAAGATGTTTATGGCTACTACTTCTCCAAAGGCCTTACAGTAGTTGGATTTTTAGTAAATGATGGGATACTTGAGGAAAAAGGCTTAGAAGCTCCAAAAACCTGGAAAGATTTAGCAGATCCTAAATACAAGGGTGAAATCATCATGTCAAACCCTGCTATCTCTGGGACAAACTATGCGGCTTTAAAAGGATTATTAGACCTATACGGTGAAGAAGAAGGTTGGGAATTATTTGAAAAAATAAATGATAATATAGACTTCTACTCTAAAAGAGGAAAAGACCCACAAGAAAAAACTGCCCAAGGAGAATTTGGCATAGGAATTATTCCTGTTGACCAAAAGACCTTTGATGCAGCTAAAGATTATGGCCTAACAGTTATCTACCCGGAAGATGGTATTCCATGGGTGCCAGAAGGGGTTGCAATCTTTAAAGATAGTGAAAATACTGATATTGCTAAAGCATTTATAGACTTTATGTTAAGTGAAAAAGCTCAAAACATGATTGCAGAAATAGATGGGAAAGATACTAACCAACTTATAATTCCAGATATCAAAGGACTTGACTTAGGCTTACCAAAAGATAAGCTAATCGATGAAGACCTATCAACATTTGGATCACAAAGAGAAGAAATATTAAACAAATTTAAGGAAATAGCTGGAGACAAAGCTAGCGAAGAATAAAATAAACCAAGGCTTAGCCTTGGTTTATTTTATATATACATATTATGAAAAAATTAAAATCAAAAAATTTATTAGATATATTAATACAACTCATCCTAGCCGTAGCAGTAGTACTTTTTATACTAATGCCTTTTTTAAGTGTCTTTAAAGAAAGCCTTATAATTGATGGGAACATTGATTTTTCCTACTATGAAAATATCTTAACTAATAAAAAATTATTAATAAACTCTTTAAAACTAGCTACCCTTACATCATTTTTTTCAATCATATTAGCAACTATCCTTGCAATTTATATTTACTTATCAAAATCAAAAGTAAAGAAAGTCTTTAACCTTATATTATTAATTACTTTAGTTAGCCCTCCCTTTGTAACAAGTCTTAGCTACATTACCTTATTTGGGCGTAGAGGATTTATAACCCATAATCTATACATAATACCGGGCACTTTTTTTGGTTTAGGCTACTTGCTATATTTTAAATCTTCACCTCTTATGATTACAGGGACAAGTATTATAGTTGTTTTAAATGTACTTTTTAAGCAGCTGCCTTTTTCAAGCAGGGTTGGAAATACTGCTATGAAATCTATTGATACCGATATGATTAATTCTTTAAGAGATTTAGGGGCCAATACTTTTTATGAAATAAAAGATGGGATTATTCCAAATATCAAACCCTCCTTGCGCATATCACTTATAAATAGTTTTACAACAACTATGACAACAGTTGGATCAATTATATTTTTAGTTTACCCTGGCAAGAAACTTTTGACTCTTGTTATGTTTGACGTCATAAACAGCGGTAGATATGGCGAAGGATCAGTCATTGCCCTGCTTATAATGATAATTTGTATTGTATTTAATTTACTTATTAATTTTATTTTTGGACAGGGAACTTTAAAAGAAAGGTCTACTTATGTATTTGGAAATTAAAAATTTAACTAAAAGCTATGAGGCAAATAAGGTTTTAGATAATATAAATATAAATTTAAAAGAGGGTAAATTTTTGTGTTTACTAGGTCCATCTGGTTCGGGCAAAAGCACTATCCTTCATTCGATAGGAGGATTTATAGATTTTAGCGGACAAATAATATTGGATGGAGAAGATATTAGCAATCTAGAGCCCAATGATAGAAAAGTTTCTACAGTTTTCCAAAGTCTAGGCCTATTTTCTCACATGACAATTTTAAATAATGTTATGTATGGATTAAAATTTAATCAAAAATCCTTAAGTAAAACAGAGAAAAAAGATTTAGCCTACAAAACAATAGAAATGGTAGGCTTAAAAGGCTATGAAAATAGGAAACCTGCTGAACTTTCTGGAGGGGAAAGGCAAAGGGTGGCCCTTGCTAGAAGTTTAGTTGTGAAACCAAAATTACTTTTAATGGATGAGCCCTTTAGTGCCCTTGATCAAAAGCTTAGGGAAAAAATGCAATTAGAAATTAGAAAAATTCACAAAGATTTTGGACTCACAACAATTTTTGTAACCCACGATCAAGCAGAAGCCTTTAAGATGGCGGATGAGGTTATAGTTCTTAATCAAGGAAAAATTATAGATCAAGGTTCTCCCCAAAGAATTTATAATAAACCTATTAATAAAGAAAGTTTAGACTTTATTGGTCAAAAAAATATAATAGATAGTACTTATGTTAGACCCGAAAAAGTAAAAATTACAGATAAGGGGGAAGAGTTTGTTATAAAAGATATTATTTTTATGGGCAGCACTATAGAAATTTTTGTAGCAAATAAAGATAAAGAACTAAAGGTACTTTTATTAAATGATAATTTTGATAAAAAAATTGGCGATACAATTAAATTAACTTATGATATGGAGCAAATATAATGAAAATATTACATGTACTAACCCAATTACCAGCAAAGACAGGTAGCGGAGTATATTTTACAAATCTCATAGATAGCTTAGATAATATGGGCTATGAAAATGCTGCAGTCTTTGGTACAGAAAAAATATATGATAGCCAAGTAAATGCGAAAGTTTTAAAACCAGTTTATTATAATACAGAAGATATGCCCTTTAGAATATGTGGGATGAGTGATCAAATGCCCTATGATTCTACAGTCTATAGCCAGATGACTGAAGAGCAAATAGATACTCTTATAGAAAATTTTAGAAAAGCACTTATAGAAGTAAAAGAAGAATTTAAACCAGATATAGTAATATCCCACCACTTATTTTTTATAACAGACCTAGTTAAAGAAATATTTGCTGATACAGAAGTAGTAGGCATTTCTCATGGAACAGATATGAGACAGGTTAAAAAGCACCATAAGTTTTTACCAAGACTTAACCATCTAAAAGATTTAGATTATGTGCTTACGGTTACAGATATGGAAGATGACGCCATAATAAATTTACTGGGAGTAGATGAAAGCAAAATCCATAATGTGGGTGGGGGCTATAATGAAAAGGTATTTTATCCGCCAAAAGAAGAAATAGAAAAAAATACCATAGATGTAGTTTATGCAGGAAAGATTAGCCAGTCAAAAGGAGTTTTTGAGCTAGTTCAAACTTTACCAATTCTAGAAAAAAAATATCCACAGATTAGGCTTCATATGATAGGAAACGCTGACTTAGAGTCTTGTCATAAGATGAAAGATTTAGCAAATCATTCGCAAAGGCTATCAATATACCATGCCCTAGATCAAGTAAAACTAGCAAATTTATTAGGAGATGCAGATATATTTGTACTACCATCCTACTTTGAGGCCCTAGGGCTTATAGCTATAGAAGCATTAGCCTGCCATAAACTAGTAGTAGCAAGCCAAATTGATGGACTAGAAAAACTTATAGGGCCAGAAATAAAAAATAAACATTTAATAGAATTTACCAAGCTACCAAGAATATATGATGTGGACAAACCAGTCAAAGACGATATCCCAGCTTATATAGAAAGACTGAGTGAGAATATAGAAAAGCAAATAAATAGGTTAGATCAAAATTTATTTACAGAAGAAGTAAACGCTGAAATACAAACACTTGCCTGGGCAAATATCGGACAAAAAATAATAAATGTAATAAAAAACTAAAAAAAGTGTTGACAGGATAAAAATAGCATGGTATTATATATCTTGTCGTTAAGAGACGACACAATGAACCAGATGAGTTAAATCTTATCTAAAAAGTAAATAGAAATTAAACTTTAAGCAATTAATTTGAGTAACCTTAAAACAATGATTTTGTTCTTTATATAAAGAACAGGATAAAATAAATCACGCATTGATTAAAAGATCAGTGTAAATGAAAAAGAGCTTGAATCAAA